>Ga0209922_100233_pt1 | contig 123762 bp, 125 predicted proteins | sample ThiBiot_500_biof_FD_183946 | JGI IMG/M metagenome (GOLD analysis project Ga0209922, IMG submission 183946) | Wastewater bioreactor microbial communities from Cape Town, South Africa - Thiocy_expt_500_biof (SPAdes) | ecosystem: Engineered > Bioreactor > Thiocyanate-remediating >... | reverse complement strand
GAAGCTCAAATCGCTGTCGAATGCAGAAAGCTTCCTCAAGCCGGGCGTCTCGTTCGACAGGCTGGATGAAATCGCCAGGAGATGCAGCGATAATGAGGCCGCCAGACGCCTCAACCAGGCCAAAGCACAACTCTTTCAACTCATCAACAAATCTCGACAACGCGCCGCCTGAGTCAACTCCGATTGCCCCGCTCGCTCAGGCTCATGTGTGAATTGGAAAATACTGACAGCCTCTATTGGACGGATGGGCGTCGCACGTCCCGCCCTCTTCCGCTCCTGCCGCCCCGATCTGACGGTTTCTGATTTCGATATGACATCTGGAATATATCGAGTATATTTTCCCCTCGCCATTTCGAACTCACCGGAGACCTCCCATGCTTACCCGCCTGTTTTCGCGCTTCACCCTGGCCCTCGGCATCCTTGCACTGCCGCTGTCCGGTCATGCCGGCCAGGCGCATGTCGCGGTCGCCGCCAACTTCCTTGCGCCGATGAAGCAACTCGCGCCACTGTTCGAACAATCCAGCGGGCACACGCTTGTTGTCTCCTCGGGCTCGACCGGCAAGTTCTACGCCCAGATCAAGAACGGCGCCCCCTTCGACGTATTGCTCGCGGCCGACGACGAAACGCCGGCACGGCTCATGCGCGAGGGCGACGCGGTGCGCACCCAGCCGTATGCGATCGGCAAACTCGCGCTGTGGAGCGCCGATCCAGGCAAGATCGACGGCACCGATTCGGTGCTGCGCAGCGGCGCCTACACCAGGCTGGCGATCGCCAATCCCAAGCTTGCGCCCTACGGCGCGGCGGCGATGCAGGTGCTCGATAAACTGGGCCTGACCGATGCGGTGAAGGACAAATCCGTGATCGGAGAAAACATCGGCCAGACTTACCAGTTCGTCGCCAGCGGCAATGCGGAGATCGGTTTCGTCGCCCTCTCGCAGATCACTCTCGACGGCAAACTGACCGGCGGTTCGGCCTGGCAGGTGCCCGCATCGTTTTATGCCCCGATCCGTCAGGATGCGGCGTTGCTGAAACGCGGGGCCGACAATCCGGCCGCGCAGGCACTGCTGGATTTCCTGAAAAAACCGCAGGCCCAGGCGGTCATACGAAGCTATGGCTACGACTTGTAAGGCACGCTTCCCGTCCTGGCGAAATGGACGACATGCGCGACGGGTCGAGCGTCATGACTGACATGTCCGCATGAGTGCACGGCGATGAGTCTGAGCGGCGCCAACCTGACGGCGATCATCCTCACCCTGAAACTCGCGACCGTGACCACGCTGGTGCTGATGCTGATCGCGACGCCGCTGGCCTGGTGGCTCGCGCACACGCAAACCCGCTGGCGCGCGGCGGTCACCGCACTGGTGGCGCTGCCACTGGTGCTGCCGCCGACGGTGCTGGGGTTTTATCTGCTGGTTCTGCTCGGCCCCAAAGGGATCATCGGCCAGTGGATGCTGGGCATGGGGCTGCATACGCTGCCTTTCACCTTCGGCGGTCTGGTGGTGGGATCGGTGGTATTTTCGATGCCCTTTGCGGTGCAGCCGATCGCCAACGCCTTTACCGCCATCGGCGTGCGCCCGCTTGAAGTGGCGGCCACCCTGCGCGCCTCGCTGTGGGATCGATTCTGGAGCGTGGCGGTACCGCTCGCGCGTCCGGGGTTCTTCACCGCGGTGGTGCTGGCGTTTGCCCATACCGTCGGCGAATTCGGCGTCGTGCTGATGCTGGGCGGCAACATTCCGGGCGAAACCCGCGTGCTGTCAGTGGCGATCTACGACCACGTCGAAGCGATCAATTATGCCCAGGCGCACATCCTGTCGGCCGGGCTGGTGGTGTTTTCGTTTGTGGTGCTGCTGCTGCTCGGTCGACACAGCGGCCAGTGGCAGCGGATGTCGGCGTGAGCACCATCGCCGCCCGCTTCCGTTCCACATTGGGAAGCTTTGAACTCGATGCCGAATTCAGCGTGCCGGCGCATGGCATCAGCGCGCTGTTCGGCCCGTCGGCATCGGGCAAGACCACGCTGCTGCGGCTGATTGCCGGGCTTGCCCGCGCGCCGGGCTCGCTGACCGTCGCCGGCGAAGTGTGGCAGGATGAGCGCCGCTTCGTCCCCACCCACCGCCGCGCGCTCGGTTATGTGTTCCAGGAGGCCAGTCTGTTCCCGCACCTCGACGTGCGCGGCAATCTGCAATACGGCTGGAAACGCGTACCCGCTGCCGAACGCCGCATCGCCTTTGACGATGTGATCGACTGGCTGGGGCTGGGCGCGCTGCTGGCGCAGTCGCCGCAGCAACTGTCCGGTGGACAGCGCCAGCGCGTCGCCATCGGTCGTGCGCTGCTCGCCAGCCCGCGCCTGCTGCTGATGGACGAACCGCTGTCGGCGCTCGATACCACCAGTCGCGCCGAGATTCTGCCGTATCTGGAACAGCTGCACCGCCAGCTTGAGCTGCCGATCATCTATGTCAGCCATGCGCTCGACGAAGTGGCGCGTCTGGCCGACACGCTGCTGCTGATCGAAGCCGGGAAGATCGTCCATCAAGGGCCGCTCGCCGACGGGCTGACCCGGCTCGACCTGCCGCTGGCGCACCGCGACACCGCCGCCACGGTCATCGATACCACGGTGGTCTCGCACGACCCGGCATTTCAGCTCACCCATGTCGCGCGCCAACGCGTCGCATTCGAGCTGCCCGGTCTGCACGGCGCCCCCGGTGTGCCGTTGCGGGTGCGCGTCGCCGCACGCGACGTCAGCCTGGCGCTCGTCGCGCCGCAACAGACCAGCATCCTGAATCTGCTGCCGGCCAGGGTCATCGAACTGGCGGACGATACGCCCGGACAGGTACTGGTGCGGCTGGCACTGGACGATATGGTGCTGCTCGCGCGCATCACTCGAAAATCGGCCCGGCTGCTGGATCTTCAGCCCGGCACGCAGGTCGTGGCGCAGGTGAAGAGCGTGGCCGTGGCGTGAACCGGCCTGTCTGCCGGCGGGACGCCTACAGTTCGGAAAACAGGTAGACCAGCAGCGCGATGCCGAACATCACCACCGACAGGTTCATCGCAATCCCGCCCCAGGTACAGTAGCGCACGGGGATCTCGATCGGCTTCAGTGTCCGCAGTACGCGCCGGAACTGCACAATGGAAAAACTGATCATCAACAGCGCCAGACTGATGAAGCCGATGCCGATCCAGAACGACAGATCGCGTCCCGCATGATCCGGACTTTTACGCAGCACATGCAGGAACAAACCGAAGCGTTCGAGCACGAAACCAAACGCCATCAGGGTCAGGCCGGTACGGTTCCACGCCATCAGCGTGCGTTCGGCAGCAAAGAATACGCGCGGATCATTGAGGTCGGACATGCTCAGACGGGCTCCACTTCAGTTGGCAAACTTGCTTTCAACGTCGCGGCGAGACGTTCGAATGTTTCGGGGAACGGCGCACGCTTGCGCCACGCCAGACCAATCGTGCGCCCCGGCACCGGTTTCCTGAACGGCCGGATTTCGACGGATTTCCTGCTGACCCGCGGCCCCGCTCCCACTGCCAGCGCCGGCAGCAGGGTGAGGCCCAGCCCCATCCCCACCATCTGCCGCAGGGTTTCCAGGCTGGTGGCGCGCACTTCTTCCCGACCGATATTGCCCGTACCGCACACGTCGAGCGCCTGATCGCGGAGGCAGTGCCCCTCATCGAGCAGCAGGAGTTTCTCGTTCACGATCTCGGACACTTTCAAGATGCCGTGTTTGGCGAGTGCGTGTCCGGCCGGCAGCGCGGCAAAGAATGGCTCATGAAAAAGCGGTTCGACATGCAGGCTGTCGTCCGCGATGGGCAGCGCCATCAGGCCGGCATCAAGCTTTCCTTCGAGCAGATGGTCAAGGATCTGCGGCGTGATTTCCTCGCGCAGGAGCAAGCGCAATCCCGGATGCTTGCGGCGCACCAGCGTCAATGCGAGCGGAAGGTAATAAGGCCCCAAAGTGGGAATGATGCCGAGATGCAAGGTACGCGACATCGGGTCCTGCATGTGCCGGGCGAGTTCGCGGATACGTTCGGACTCCTCGACGATCGTGCGCGCGGCGGCAAGGATTTCCTGCCCGATCGGGGTCGGGCGGATGCGTTTCAGGCTGCGGTCGAACAGCGTCACGCCCAGAAAATCCTCCAGCTTCCTGATCTGGGTGGAGAGCGTCGACTGCGTGATGAAGCAGGCTTCGGCGGCACGGCCGAAGTGACCGTGATCGGCAAGCGCCACCAGATATTTCAATTCCTGAAGGGTCATGAGGGTGTCGTGTGTCTGTCTGCTATCCGGTCAGTCTGCATGTGGCCGGCAGGTCCTGCCACGCTTTCACGCAAAGGCCGATTTCCGGTGGACCACATGACGGAAATCGCTCAGCGCATTTTTTCGCGAAAGGTTTCCTCTTCGATAAAACTCCGGTTCGGCCTGAGCAGATCGCGCAGCGAAACGGTGCCGATGAGATTCATGCTGTCCAGATCCTGTACCACAGGCAGACAGCTTACTTCGAGCTGGGCCATGCGACCCGCGGCAAAACGGGCTGTCGCATTCGGCAGCAGCACGTGTTCGGGCAGCAGCGGAGCCAGCACATCCGCGCATCGCGCCAGGGAATGCCGATGCGCGCGCAGCGTGGGGTAATCCACCATTCCCAGCACGCGCCCTTCGCTTGTCACGGGGTAGACCCGATCCAGATTGTAGTCGTCGTAGTAGTGCGACAAGGCATCCGCCACAGGGATGGTGCCGTCTATGGCAATGATCCTGGCGCTCATCAGATCGCTCACATGCTGCCGTTCCAGCGGGTCGGCGCCATATTCCCGGAAAATATGCAGGCCACGGCGCGCGATCTTTTCGGTCATGATGGAGCGCTTCAGGGTGAGCGTGGTCAGGCCGTAGGCGACGGCGGTCGTCAGCATCAGCGGCAACAGCGCCTCGCTGTCGTGGGTGAGGCCGAAAGCAAAGACGATCGCGGTCAAGGGCGCACCGAGCGTGCTTCCCAGCACCCCCGCCATACAGACCAGCGCCCACAGTTCCGGCGAGGCGCCCGGCAGATAGGGCGCCAACAAGACGCCCAGCCCTGCGCCCAGTATCAGCAACGGAGCCAGCACGCCGCCCGAAGTGCCCGAACCAAGCGCCACCACCCAGATCACCGCTTTCACCGCCAGGAGCGAAATTGCGGCGGCCACGAGCAGATGGCCATTGAGCAGGTCGCCGATGACATCGTAGCCCATGCCCAATGCGCGAGGCTCAAGATAGCCGCCGATCCCCACGATCAGCCCCCCGATTGCGGGCCACCACATCCAGTGCACCGGAAGCTTGTGGAAACAATCCTCGGTCTTGTAAAGCGCAAAGGTCAGCAGCACGGCCAGGGCGCCGCACAGCAAGCCCGCGACGACACACGAAACCAGGGCCATCATGGAAACCGGCTCAGTTTGCAGCGGGAAAAGCGGACCCGCAGGGAACACGAGACCGCGCAGGAAACCGGCCACGGCGCACGCAAGCGCCACCGGCAACAGGCTGCGCGGGCGCAATTCGAACAACAGCAGTTCGACTGCCAGCAGAAGCGCTGCGACAGGGGTGGAGAAAATAGCCGTCATGCCGGCGCATGCGCCCGCGACCAGCAAGGTTTTGCGCTCGGCGGCGGTCAGATGCAGATACTGCGCAACCAGCGAGCCCAACGATCCGCCTGTCATGATGATGGGGCCTTCGGCGCCAAACGGGCCCCCGCTGCCGATGACGATGCCCGAGGAAATCGGCTTGAGCACGGCCACTCTCGGCGACATCTGGCTCTTGCCGAACAGAATGGTCTCCATGGCCTCGGGAATGCCGTGCCCCCGGATCTTGTCACTGCCGTAACGCGCCATGAGTCCAACCAGCAGTCCGCCTATCGCCGGCACCAGGATGACTGCCAGCCCCAGCGCATTCTGGGCCGGCGACACAACCTCCCACGACAGACGCTGATAAAAAAACAGATTGGTGAAGAAGTGGATCAACGCGAGTAGCGCCGCCGCGGCGAACGTGCTGACGGCACCAATCAATATAGCGACACCGGACACCATCACGAGCCGACGATCAACCGAATAATCGCTCTTGGCGTGTATCACACAATTTTCCCCGACTTCATTTGTACCCATCCCAGGACACTGGCCGATACGCCGGCAGAGCCCTCTATTGCCGCCCGGAGAAACCCCTTGCGCGCCGCCGAATATATCATGTCAGGAGGTATTCGATGGTCCTCGCAGACGGATGCTCGCAGATTTCAACCATCAAGGCATGGGCGAAAGAGAGGACCATGCGGTTGCAACGTCGGGATACCCCACCCACGCAGTGCCGGCCATGTGGTTTCCCTGAAATACATGACGCAAGCCCCGCCCGATCGTTCGTTTTCATCAATTTATTTATTTAATGACATTGATCAGACAAATCATTATTCACGGCCCCGAATGCTCCGCCCCGCCGGGATCGAAGCCGCAGAGGGAAGAAGGGTACGTGGACGCTCTGTCGAGCGTGCTTGAAGACCCGGCCATCAACCGGGCAAGGAGGCTGGCCAGGAGAACCGGGGTATGGGTCCGGTTGCACGGGCCGATTGTGGTGGATGCCGCCGCCCGTTCTCGTTGCCGCGGCGCGGCGCGGCGCGGGATCAGGCCCTTCGCATTATCCCGCCGCTTCCACGGCCGGCCCGGATACCGACCCTGCCATGTCGACCGCATGCTGATGATGCCCCAGCGCCAGCGAATAAATCTTCTGCAGATCCTCTTCGCTGACGTCGATGAACGTATCGATCTGGCTCAAGGCGTAAACCAGGTCGCTGTGCGGAATCATGCATTTTTCGTCGGTGTGGTTCACGTCCTCGGTCAGCGCCTCGCACACCACCGCCATGCGCCACCAGGCTTGCGGGTAGCGCCGCCAGGAAAACGGGAAATTGTATGCCACGGCCACGATCAATATGATCACTGTATTGATCAGCACCGGCATCACGATAAACCCATAACCCAGCGCATGGACCGCTTCGCCCCCCACCACAGCCGTGAGCGCGGTGGCGCCACCGGGCGGATGGAGGCAGCGCAGGGGGTACATCAAGGCAATTGACAGCGCGACCGCCATCGATGCGGCCAGTATCGGTTCGTAACCCAGCCACTGCTGGCTGGCGACCCCCGCCAGCGCCGACACCAGATGACCGCCGAATACCGACCACGGCTGCGACATCGCGCCATGCGGCGCCGCGAACAACAGTACGGCGGAAGACCCCATCGAGCTTGCGATCAAGACGGCGACGTGAGTGCCCAGCAGTAGATTGCTCACCCAGAATACGACCAGAATACCGAACAGCCCGCCGACCGCCGATATCCAGTGTTCGCGCTCCGAAACCGTGTACGCGATCTTCAGCGCATTCCAGCCCCGCATGAGGCCGGCCCATTTTTGCGCAACGCGCTTCGAAAACGCAAAGGTAGTTTTCATTGTTTTCAGGCCTTCCCTTTATACGTCGAGCATGAGTTTCAATGGCTTGCGCATGCCGGCGATGCGGCAGGCCTGCTGCCCATAACCATGCGGAAACAAAGCGTAAAGTGTCTGCTTGGCGGTGCGTTTATCCCCATTCGCCCCCGCCAGATACTGAATGACCTGCCGTGCTTCGGGCACACTCTCGGTATCTTTGTACCAGTCGCGGATAAAGTCGATCACCCTCCAGTGGGCGGGAGACAGTACCAGGTCATACTCATGAGCCCGCAGTTGGGCATGGGCACGATTCCAGTCGCGGGGGTCGAGCAGATACCCCTCTTCATCGCAGGGTGGAATGGGACTTTCCCGTTCAGCCAGAAGACTCATACGCGCTCCAACTTTCAAGACGGAGGCAAGTTTAGAGTTCTCTTATATATCTATCCAACGATAAATTTTGGTGTCTAATATCGGAAAATCAGATGGTCAATCATGGATACCGAACTCGCCCGTACTTTCCTGGCCGTGGCGGCCACAGGCAACTTCGTCGCCGCCGCCAGCCGGCTGCATGTCACGCAATCAACCGTTAGCGCCCGCATTCACACGCTGGAAACGACCCTGAGCGCACGCCTGTTCCATCGCGGCCGGAATGGCGCGGAACTGACGCCCTCAGGAAAACGTTTTCTGCGGCACGCCAAGCATCTGGTGCGCACGCTGGAACAGGCCATTCACGATGTCGGTCTGCCGCAGGGATTTCGCGACGTGCTGACCCTGTCCGGGCGTCTCGCACTATGGGAAGGCTTCCTGCCGCACTGGGTGGACTGGATGCACAAGGCCGCGCCGGACATTTCGCTGCGCCTGGAGATCGGCTTCGAATCCGACATCATGGAAAGCCTGATCGAAGGCACGGTGGATATCGGCGTGATGTATACGCCGACCTCCCGGCCCGGCCTGGTCGTGGAGCCGCTGTTCGACGAAGCCTTGCTGCTGGTGGCCAGCGAGCCTACGGAGGGCTGGTCGGACGAGGGGTATATCCATATCGACTGGGGCCCCGAGTTTCATGCCAAGTTCAGCGATCATCATCCCGATGCGCCACCGCCCACACTGGTCGCCAACATCGGCTGGCTGGGGGTGCAGCAGCTCCTGACTTATGGCGGCAGCGGGTATTTTCCCAAACGCCTGGTCCGCCACTACCTTGAAGACGGGCTGCTGTGGCAGGTGCCCGACAGCCCGCAGTTCAAGCTGCCGGCCTATATGGTGTTCCCCCACGACAGCGAGAGCGACAGCACCACCCTGAAGCAGGCGCTCGACGGACTGCGTGAACTGGCCCAGGCGGAACAGTCGCGGTACTGAATCGTTGCGCGGCACGCTGCATTCCGGGCCAGCCGGCCGGTTCCAGCCTGCCGATCAACCTGGAACGCCACGTACTGGTGGCCGACGTGCTAAGCCCTGCCGTCGGGAGCGAGAGGGGATTTGCACGGCTTTCGCGCCACCAGATCGATCAGTGCCGACAGGCCGGAATGGTGGCTTCCCTCACGGATGACCGATTCATGTTCGGCCAGGTGGAGGATGTCCCAGTCGCCAAACCAGTCCCGCAGCAATGCTGCGGTGTACATATTGGCGGCATGGGGCGGCCCGCCCGTGGCAAACTCGATCTGCTTCGGCGTATAGCCCTGCAGAATCAGCACGCCACCCGGTTTCAGCGTGCGGCGTATGCCGGCGGTGATGCGGTCGCGCTCGGGGGGCGGCGCAAACTGGATGAAGATGGCCACCACCAGATCGTAAGCCGCCTCCGGCCAGGTCCAGTCGAGGACATCGGCCAGTTCGAAATCCAGCGTCACGCCGCGCGCGGCCGCCAGCTTGCGGGCCTTTTCCAGCGCCACCGGCGACACGTCGACCGCATGCACGTCCACGCCCTGCGCGGCCAGCCATACGCCGTTGCGGCCTTCGCCGTCGGCGATGGACAGCGCGCGCATCCCGGGCTGGATGTGCGCCGCCTGGCTTTCGAGAAAACGGTTGGGCGCGGTGCCGAAGATGTAGTCGTCCGTGGCGTACCGCGCATCCCAGAAAGTCGAACTCATGCTGCCGCGCTCATTTGGTATTGGCGGCGAGCAGTTTTTCGAGCTGCGCGGCCGGGACCATACCGGGAATACGCTGGCCGTTGACGAAGAACAGGGTCGGCGTGCCGGACACTTTCAGCTTGTTGCCCAGTGCAATATTGGACTCTACGGGATTGGCGCACTTGCCATCATTTTTCGGTACGCTTCGGTTGGTGATGTAGTCGTCCCATGCCTTGTTGCGGTCGGGTGCGCACCAGATCTGTTTCGATACCTGCGGGGCGTTGGGATGCAGGCCCTCGATCGGGTACAGAAACGTATAGACCGTGATGTTGTCGACCTTGGCGAGTTCGGCCTCGAACTTGCGGCAATAGGGGCAATCGACGTCGGAGAACAGAATCAGCTTGCGCGCACCATTGCCCTTGACGGTTTTCAGTGCGTTATCCAGCGGGAATGTGCCCCAGCTCACCGCCTGCAACTGGTTCAAGCGCGCCTGGGTCAGGTTGGTGCGATTCTTCAGATCGATGACGTCGCCGGCGAACACGTATTGCGCCTTGGCATCCACATAAACCAGTTGTCCATCGAGGTAAACCTCGAACAGGCCGCTGTAAGGCGTTTTCTGCACCGAGCTGATGGTGGCGCCCGGAAACTGCTGCAGCAGCGTCTTGCGTATAAGCGGCTCGTTGGCCTGCGCAGCCGTGGCGAACAGCAGGGTGGCGGCCAGCGCCAGGGGGGTGAATTTCATTCGAGACTCCAAAAAAACATCATGAACATATCAGGACATCGCTTCGCGCACCAAACCGGTTTTTAGCGGCGGCAAATGGTCGACGATCCACATTCCAGTATTGCGCGGCCAGCGGGCACGCGGGTCGGCAAACAGGTGATGCAGCCCATGCGTGAGGGCCTGCATCCGCCGCACGGGTTCGGCCCGCGCGCGGGCATGGTGTTGCAGCACACGGATATCTCCACAATACGAACGGGTTTGACGATGGCGAGTCAGCGCGGCGACCAGCGATTCGGCGTCGCCGAATCCGAGATTGACGCCCTGCCCCGCCAGGGGATGCACGCCATGGGCCGCATCGCCGATCAGCGCCACACCGGGTGCCACGACGGATGCCACCCGGATCAGCCGCAGCGGAAACGCCGCCGCGGGGGTCATCAGACGCAATTCGCCCAGCCTGCGGTGGCCCGCCGTCTGCACGCTGTCAGCCAAGGCCGACGCATCCAGTGCCATGCATGCCTCCGCATGTTCCGTCCGGGTTGACCAGACCATCGACAGACGGTTCCCCGGCAGCGGCAGCCAGGCCAGAATGTCGCTGTCGAAAAACCACTGGAATGCCGTACCACGATGCGAGTGCTCGCATTCGAAATTGGCGACCACTCCGCTTTGGCCGTAGGGAGTGAGCGCCGACGCCAGACCGGCCCATTCGCGGATGCGCGAGGCGGCGCCGTCGGCGCCGACGACCAGTTCGGCCTCCAGCACCGTGCCGCCGGCCAGTGTCAGGCGTGTGGCGGCCCCTTCCCGCGTAAGTGATTCGATCGTCCCCGGGCAATGCAGCGCCACATTGCCATCCGTCAGCAGGCTCTGCCACAAGGCCTCCTGCAGACGCCCGCTCTCAAGGATCGTCGCAAGATGCGATACGCCCGCTTGATAGGCATCGAGCCGGATCGCGCCATGAACATCGCCTGCGACGTCCATGCGGAATACCGGCTGGATGCGTTCGGCGTCCAGGCGCTGCCAGGCGCCGATGCGTTCGAGAAAATGCTGGCTGGCCGGACTGATGGCATAGACGCGCGTGTCCCAGGTTTCGCCTGGAGCGTCAGGCGGCAGGCGTTCGACCAGCGCGACCCGCAGTCCCTGCCGACCGAGCGCCAGCGCGGCGGCGGTCCCCACCAGGCCGGCGCCGACGATGACGATCTGATAGCGTTCCGGATTCATCCGCGTGCTCCGAAAAGCATGCGCCGCGCGACAAAGGTTTTCAGCGGCGGAAAGACTTCCAGTGCCAGCAAGCCGACGCCGCGTGCACGACGCAACGGGGCGATGTCGTTGGAAAACAAGCGCACCAGAAAATCGGTGAACCCGACGCCGCCCAGCACGTCCATGCGGCGCCCGCGCGCATAAGCCGCCAGCATGGCGGCACTCCCAAGGGCTTCGCGCGACGTGTCGCCGCACAGACCAGCCAGTTCCCAGGCATCGCGCAGGCCGATGTTGAAACCCTGGCCCGCGACCGGGTGCAGCGTCTGCGCCGCGTTGCCGATGCGCACCACGCGAGCGGCGGCTTCGCTGCCGGTCCAGGCAAGTTTCAACGGGAAGGTCCTGCGCGGGCCGGCCTGCAGGAACAGCCCCTGGCGCCCGCCGAAATGGCGATACAGCGCCGCGAGGAATTCCGCGTCCGTCATCGTGGCGATGCGCTGGGCGTCGGTCTTGCTCGCCGTCCATACCAATGCGTAGCGATCCCTCTTTGGCAGCAACGCCACCGGGCCTTCCGGCGTGAAGCGTTCGTAGGCCTGATTGGCATGCGGCAGCTCGGTCTGCACATCGCACACCACGGCCACCTGGTCGTAGTCGCGTTCAAACCGGGGTTTGGCTGCGGCATCGCCACGTCCGCCGTCGGCCACCACAGCCAGCGGCGTCTCCAGCGAGCGGCCCGCCGCCGCATGCACGGTCGCGGCGTCGAGGCCGGATTCGATACGATCCACGGTCACGCCATACTCGACCGCGATACCGGCCTCGGCAAGGGCCTGCTTCAACGCCACGGTCAGCGCGGCATAGGGCAGTACGTAGCCCAGCGCCGGCACATCGACGTCATCCGCAGCCAGCCGCGTCACGCCGGGTGCTCCGCGCTGCGAGATATGGATGCGGGTGATCGGGGTCACGTCGTCGAGCTTTTGCCACACGCGGAGGCGCTCAAGAATCAGCCGCGAACCATGGGACAGTGCCAGCGTGCGGCTGTCAGCGCGGGCGTCTCCGGCCTGCGCCTCGAGTATGCGTACCGCAATGCCCTGCTGCCGCAGCGCCAGCGCGCACACGGCGCCGACCGGGCCGGCACCGGCGACGAGCACGTCGTTCATGGCCTTCAGGGGACTCATCCTTTCATCCAGTCTTCGATTTCCGTGACCGTCTTCGGCGGCGAGGTCAGCACCTCGCAGCCGGACTCGGTCACCGCCACGTCGTCCTCGATGCGGATGCCGATGTTCCAGAACGCCGCCGGCACGTCGTCCGCCGGGCGGATGTACAGGCCCGGCTCGACGGTCAGCGTCATGCCCGGCACCAGCGGGCGCCATTCACCTCTGATCTTGTATTCACCGGCATCGTGCACGTCCATGCCCAGCCAGTGGCCGGTGCGGTGCATATAGAAGCGGTTGTAGGCATTCGACTCGATCAGGCCGTCGACCTCGCCCTCAAGCAGCTTGAGATCGACCATGCCCTGCGTCAGCACGCGCACCGCCGCCTCGTGCGGAGCGTTCCAGTGGCGGCCCGGACGGACCTCATCGATGGCCGCCGCCTGCGCCGCCAGCACCAGTTCGTAGGCGTCCTTCTGCGCCGCCGAGAAGCGGCCGTTGACCGGGAAGGTGCGGGTGATGTCGGCGGCATAGCTGCCGAATTCGGCGGCGGCGTCGATCAGCAGCAGGTCGCCGTCGGCGAGCGGCTGGTTGTTGAAGACGTAGTGCAGCACGCAGGCGTTGGCGCCGCTGGCGACGATGGAAGTGTAAGCCGGCGCCTCGGCGCCGCCGCTGCGGAAGGCGCACAGCAGCTCCGCCTCGATCTCGTATTCGTGGCGGCCCGGCCGGGTCGCGCGCATCGCGATGCCATGCGCGCGCGTGGAAATCCCGGCGGCGCGGCGCATCAGCGCCAGTTCGTGGCCATCCTTGATGAGGCGCATCTCGTCGAGCGCATGCCGCACGTCGACGATCTCACCCGGCGCGACAATGCCCTGCCGCGTCTTCGCACGCACCGCGTTGAGCCAGCCGATCACCCGCGCATCCCACGCCGGCTCCTGCCCCACCGCGTAGGCGAGGCGCGCGCGGTTGCCCATCAGTTCGGGTAGCCTGGCGTCGAGTTCCGTGACCGAATGGGCGGCGTCGAAAGCGAATTGTTCCTGCGCCGCGGCCGGGCCATGGCGGAAGCCGTCCCAGATTTCGCGCGCCTCGTCCTTGTCGCGGCAGAACAGGATGGACTCGGGCTTTTCGCCGCCAATCACCACCACCACCGCCTCGGGCTCGGCGAAGCCGGTCAGCCAGTAGAAGTAGCTGTCGTGCCGGTAGGGATAGTGGGTATCACGGTTGCGCGGCACCTCCGGGGCAGTGGCGACGATGGCGATGCCGTCGCCGAGGGCGGCGGCCAGCCGCGCGCGGCGGTTGGCGTGAATGGAAGCGTCAAACATGGCTGCGCAGGCTTTCGTCGAGTTGTTGCAAACGTTCGGGTGTCCCTACATCGACCCAGCGGCCGCCGAAATGTTCGCCGCTCGCGCGTCCGGCGTCGATCGCCTGCCGCAGCAACGGCGCCAGCGGCGCTTTCTCGCCTGCCCGGGTGTGGGCGAACAGCGCCCGGTGGTAGACGCCGATGCCGGAGAAGGTCAGTGGTGGGGGGCAAGTGGTGTCCGCAAGGGATACCGTCCCCGGCACCGTAGGTGCCGGGGACATAAGGGGTGAGCCGACCACGCGGCCAGCATCCAGCACGAAGTCGCCTTTCGGGTGATGCGGCGGATTGTCGACCAGCACCAGATGCGCCTGATCGTGTCCCGCGGCGAGCCGCGCGAGCGGCTCGGCCAGGCGGCTGAAATCGTATTCGCAGTAGATGTCGCCGTTCACCACGGGGAACACGTCGCTTTCGATCAAGGGCAGCGCGGTGGCGATGCCGCCCGCCGTTTCCAGCGCGCTGGCCTCGCGCGAATACTCGATGGCCACGCCCAAACCCCCGCCGTCGCCCAGTGCGCCCTCGATTTGCTGGCCGAGATGGGCGTGGTTGATGACGATGTGGCTGAAACCCGCCGCGCGCAGGCGCTCGATGTGCCACACGATGAGCGGCTTGCCGCCGACCGCCAGCAGCGGCTTGGGCGTGTGGTCGGTCAACGGGCGCATGCGCTCGCCGCGGCCGGCGGCGAGAATCATGGCGGTTTGATTTTTTGCAGCGCTCAAAATGAAGACTCTTGCAAGCCGATACAAAGCTTAAATAGTAATCGCAAACGTCCAGTCATCGCCGCCCTGGTTTTGACTTTCTTCCCCTCTCAGCCCCGCCGGAAATCGAGTCTGCCGGACGGATCAGCGGTGAAGGTGTTTGAGCCCCGCCCACAAAAAACAAAATTCAAAACAGCAAGGCGGGGCGAGTTCTTCGCCGCCCGTCCGGCAGACTCGATTTCCGGGAATTCGGGGATGTCGGGGTCGCCTTCTTTTGGTTACTTTTCTTGGCGAGACAAGAAAAGTGACTTGCCGCCGGGCAACCCCCGGCCAACGGTCGGCAGCCCTGCGAACACTTCAACCACAAAGCGCTTCCCCCTCCCCAACCCTCCCCCGCTTGCGGGAGAGGGAGCGAAAAAACTAGAACGTATACCCCACCTTCACTTCCCGATTCTCCAGCCCGTCGAGCAGGAACAGCAGCGGCTTCAACTCGTCATACCGCTCGCACACGCGGCGCAGATAATGCATCACCCGCGGCATATCCTTCAGATACCCATCCTTGCTGTCGCGGTGATACAGCCGCGCGAAGATGCCGAGCACCTTGATCTGGCGCTGCGCGCCCATCCATTCGAAGTCGCGCCAGAATTCGCCGAAGTCCTCGCGCACCGGCAGACGGGCCGCGCGCGCCTTTTCCCAGTAGCGGATCACCCAGTCGAGCTGCATCTCCTCGTCCCACTGGACGTAGGCGTCGCGGTAGATCGAGGCGAGGTCGTAGGTGATGGGGCCGTAGACCGCGTCCTGGAAGTCGAGGATGCCGGGGGTGGGGTCGGAGACCATCAGGTTGCGCGAATGCCAGTCGCGGTGCACGTAAACCTGCGGCTGCGCCAGGTTGTTGGCGAGCAGGCGCTCGAACACGGTGTCGAGGAGGGTTTTCTGGTCGTCCTTCATGGCGACGCCGAGATGCTTCGCCACGTACCACTCGGGAAACAGCATCAGTTCGCGGGTCAACAATGTGCGGTCGTATTCCGCCAGCACGCCCGGGCGGCTCGCCTGCTGGATGCGGATCAACGCGTCGTTCGACGCCAGATACAGCCCGTTCGCCACGCCCTGATCGAGCGCGGCTTCATTCAGGGCCGACAGATAGGTGGTATTGCCCAGATCGGTCAGCAGCAGAAAACCCCGGTCGAGGTCCTGCGCCAATACCTGCGGGACATTGACCCCGGCATCGGCAAACAGCCGGGCAACCGCGATGAACGGCCGGCAATCCTCGTGTGCCGGCGGGGCGTCCATCACGATATAATCGCGGCCTTTGACAGTGACGCGAAAATAACGGCGAAAGCTGGCGTCTGCCGACGCCGGAGCGATGTCCAGCGACCCGCCGCCCAGCTGCCGGGCGGCCCAGTCCTGTAAAGCTTGCACACGTTCCACTGTCACACTGCTCCGAATAACGCTGTTCCTGATAACCCTGGCCCGGATTTTACATCGCTTGTCCACCTTGCCCGGTATTACGCTCGCTGTCCTGCTGCTGGCCGCTCATTCCGTAGCGGCGGACGGACTCGTGCTGAAAAAGGATGTCGAACTGAAAGGTTCGGCGGTGGCGGGCAAGGAAGGCCCCCTGTTCCTCACTGCGGACAAGATCGAATCGACGGGCCCCGACGTCGTCGTCGCCAGCGGCAGGGTGGAGGCCCGTCAGGCGGGATTGAATTTCTTCAGCGACTGGCTGCGCTACGACATCACACAGCACCAGGTACAGGCTCGTGGCGGCGTGCGGCTGGAGCAGACCGCCATGGTGGTGACAGGCGACTCGCTCCTGTTCAACCTTGATGATTACAGCGGCGAGCTGACCCACCCGGTATACCAGTTCACGATGCTGCCAGGACACGAGAAAACCAGCGTCGGCAGCGACGTCGCCCAAAGCCATCAATCGGCGGCCGCGGCGACGACGGGACGCGGCAACGCCAGTCATATCGACTTCATCAACGAAAACCAGTGCACCTTGCAGGATGCCATTTACACCACCTGCCCACTGGGCGACGACGACTGGTTTCTCAAGGTCGGGAGTCTCGATCTCGACCGGAGCCGCAACGTGGGGACGGCACGCGACGTCTCGCTGCACTTCCTTGGCGTACCGATCCTGTATGCGCCGTGGATGGATTTTCCGCTCAACAATGTACGCAAGAGCGGCATCCTCGCACCGACTTTCGGCACCACGCAACGCAGCGGCGTTGATCTTCTGGTGCCTTATTACCTCAATCTCGCCCCCAACTACGATGCCACGCTGTATCCGCGCCTGCTGTCCAAACGCGGCGTGCAGCTGGGCGGCGAATTCCGCTACCTGCTGGATGACGCTCATGGCGTCAACCGTCTGGAATACCTGCCCAACGACAGCGTCGCGGGGCGCTCGCGCTGGAGTGCCGCGCTGAGCAACAGCTATCGCCTGAACGACACCACCGAGGCCGGCATGCTGTTCAATCGCGTGTCCGATAACGATTATTTCCGTGACCTGTCCAACCTGCTGGCCGTCACGTCGCTCACCCAGCTTGACCGTGAAGTCTGGCTGACCACCCAGCACGCCAACTGGAATGCGAGCATTCGTGCCCAAAGCTACCAGACCCTGCAGGATTCCACGTCCACCACTCCCATTCCCAGGCCTTATGCACTGATGCCGCAGGCTCGCCTGGGCGTCTCGAAAATGTTCGGGAGCGGGCTGGAATTCAATATGGACAGTGAAGCCACCCGCTTCTCCCATGCCACCCTGGTCGACGGCACACGGGTGCTGGCCTATCCGACGCTGCGCATGCCGCTCACCAACTCGTTCGGCTTCCTCACGCCGCAGATCGGCTGGCACAGCACCTATTACGCGCTGGACAACACGACGACAAACCCGCAGCACATCAGCCGCAACCTGCCCATTTTCAGCCTCGACAGCGGCGTGACCTTCGACCGGCCGTTCCATTTTGCAGGCCAGGATTACGAGCAGACGCTGGAGCCGCGTGCCTATTACGTGTTCGCGCCGTACCGCAAGCAGGACAACATTCCGAACTTCGACACGGGCCTGCTCGATTTCAGCTACGCGCAGATGTTCACTGAAAACCAGTTCATCGGCGGCGACCGCGTCAACGACGCCAACCAGCTGACGGTAGCCGTCACCAGCCGCTTCACCGAGGCGACCAGCGGGCTGGAACGGCTGCAGGTCACGCTCGGTCAGCGTTTTTACTTCAGCGATCAGCGCGTCACCCTGAATCCGGGCGATCCTGTCCGCACCACCAGCTCCACCGATCTGCTTGCCGCCATCAGTGGCCAGATCACGCGCGACTGGCGCATCGATACCGCATGGCAGTTCGACACCCAGAACGGCACCACCGTCCGCCAGAACCTTGGCGCCTCCTATCGCCCCGGCCCCGGCCGCGTGGTGAACCTGGGTTACCGCTTCATCGATCAGACGACGGAACAGGTCGACCTGTCCGCGCAGTGGCCGCTCTCCCGTCGCTGGTACGGCATGTTCCGCTACAACTATTCCTTCAAGGACGACAAACTGGTCGAAGGCCTGGCCGGGTTTGAATACAATGGCGGCTGCTGGGTCCTGCGCGGCGTGCTGCAGCGCCTGGCCACCAAGGAAAATCAGTCCACCGACGCGTTGTTCTTCCAGCTGGAGTTGAACGGAATGGGACGCATCGGCTCCAACCCGCTCGACGCTTTGAAACACAGTGTTCCCGGATACAGGCCTAGCAATGAAATTACTCAAACGCCCTGAGTGGCGCCGCCCCCAGTGGGTACTGGCGCTGCTGATCGCCGTATCGACCCTGATGCCGGCCCACGCCGCCGTGCAGGAGCTCGATCGCATCGTCGCCGTCGTCAACGACGAGGTCATCACCCACCAGGAACTCGCCCGGCGTTACGACGAAGTCGTGCGCACCCTGTCGCGGCAGAACACCCCGCTGCCGCCGCGCAACGTGCTGGAGAAGCAACTGCTCGAACGCATGGTCACCGAACTCGCCCTGCAGCAGCACGCCCGCGCCACCGGGATCCGCGTCGATCCGACCCAGGTCGAACACGCCCTGCAGCGCATCGCGGCGCAGAACAAACTCGACATGGCCGGCCTGCAGGCCGCCCTCGAAAAAGACGGCCAGACTCTCGACAGCATGCGCACCACTATCCGCAACGAGCTCCTCATCGCACGCGCCCGCGAACGCGATGTCGACAACCGGATCTCCGTCAGCGATGCCGAAATCGAAGGCTATCTGCAGACGCAGGCCCAGCAGGGCGTGGAAACGGAATACGACTTCGCCCACATCCTGGTGACCGTGCCGGAAAACGCCTCGCCCGAGCAGATCCAGGCACGCCGCGCGCGCGCCGAGGACATCGCCGCCCAGCTTGCCAAGGGCGCCGATTTCGCCCAGTTGTCGGCCAGCTATTCCGATGCGTCCAACGCGTTGCAGGGCGGCGACTTCGGCTGGCGCGCCAGCGGCAAGATTCCGACCCTGTTCGCCGATGCGCTGAAATCGATGCAGCCGGGCCAGATCAGCCCGATCCTGCGGAGCAGCAACGGTTTTCACATCCTCAAGCTCCTCGACAAGCGCGGGCTCGATGCCACGCTCAACGTGACGCAGACGCACGCGCGCCACATCCTCATCAAGACCAACGAGCTCACCTCGGAAGCCGACGCCCGCAACCGTCTGCTGCAACTCAAGGAACGCATCGAGAACGGGGCAAAGTTCGAAGACATGGCGCGTCTGCAATCCGAGGACGCCAGCGCCTCCAAAGGCGGCGACCTCGGCTGGATCAACCCGGGCGACACCGTCCCCGAATTCGAGAAAGCCATGAACGCGCTGAAGCCCGGTGAAATCAGCGATCCCATCCAGACGCCTTTCGGCTGGCATCTGATCCAGGTGCTTGAACGCCGTAATCAGGACGTCACCCAGGAACGTCAGAAACTGCTCGCGCGCCAGGCCATCCGCGAACGCAAGGGTGAGGAAGCCTTCCAGGACTGGGTACGGCAGATTCGCGACGCGGCCTATGTCGAAATCCGCCCGCTCGACTGAGCGGCCGGATTACGAAGAAGCCGTGGATTTATCCCACCTCGCCCTGACGGCAGGCGAACCCGCGGGAATCGGGCCTGACCTGTGCATCGCCCTGTCGCAACACGCGCTGCCGTGCCGGCTGACGGTCCTCGGCGACGTCGACGTGCTGCGCGCCCGGGCGGGCCGGCTCGGCATCGCGGTCGATTTCAGTTGCGGCGATACGGCCCCCGCACACCAGCCTGGCCGGCTGCACGTACGCCACATCCCTGCCGCCGCCCCCGTGACGCCAGGCACGCTCGACCCCCGCAACAGCGCCCATGTGCTGGCCCTGCTCGACGCCGCGCTCGCAGGCTGCCTCGACGGATCATTTCACGCCGTCGTCACAGCGCCGGTGCACAAGGGCGTCATCAATGATGCCGGTTTTCCCTTCACCGGCCACACCGAATACCTGGCTGATCGCAGCGGCACCAAACGGGTCGTCATGATGCTCGCCGGCGGCGGCCTGCGCGTCGCACTGGCCACCACCCATCTGCCCTTGCGCGCCGTCGCCGACGCCATTACCGCCCCCCTGCTCGATGAGGTGATCCGCATCCTGCATGCCGACCTGCAACGCAGATTCGGCATCGCCCGACCGCGCATCCTGGTGGCCGGACTCAATCCGCACGCCGGCGAATCCGGCCACCTGGGGCGCGAGGAGATCGACGTCATCGAACCCGTGCTCGACCACCTGCGCGACGAAGGCCTGGACCTCGTCGGCCCGCAGCCCGCCGACACGCTTTTCTCGCGCATTCGCCACGAGCCCTGCGACGCGGTGCTGGCGATGTATCACGACCAGGGGCTGCCGGTGCTCAAGTACGCCAGTTTCGGCGCCGGCGTAAACGTGACGCTCGGCCTGCCGTTCATCCGTACCTCGGTCGACCACGGCACCGCGCTCGACCTCGCCGGCAGCGGCCGTGCGGAAGTCGGCAGCCTGATCGCCGCGATTGGAATGGCACTGGAAATGGTGAGCAGTGAACGGTAAGCCGTGAGCGGATAAAAGCCACCCGTTCCACACTCACCACTCACTACTCACTACTCCCCCCTCCCCCCCATGCCCCCCCCCCGCAAACGCTTCGGCCAGAACTTCCTCATCGATGACGGCATCATCCATGCCATCGTCAACACCATCCATCCGCAGCCAACCGATATCGTCGTCGAGATCGGCCCCGGCCTCGGCGCACTCACCCAGCCGCTGCTCGAACGCCTGCCGCACCTGCACGCCGTCGAACTCGACCGCGACATCGTCGCGCGCCTGCAGAAACACTGGCCGGCCGAACGTCTTACCGTGCACAGTCGCGATGCGCTCAAGTTCGATTTTGCGCAACTGGGCAGCGATCTGCGCATCGTCGGCAATCTGCCGTACAACATTTCCACGCCGCTGCTGTTTCACCTGGCGACGTTCGCCGCGCACATTCGCGACATGACCTTCATGCTGCAGAAGGAAGTCGTCGAACGCATGATCGCCGCGCCCTCCACGGCCGATTATGGGCGGCTGTCGATCATGCTGCAGCGGCGCTTCCATCTGGAATGGCTGCTCGACGTGCCTCCCGCAGCGTTCAATCCGCCGCCCAGGGTCGATTCCGCCGTGGTGCGCCTGATCCCCAAATCCCCAAGCGAAATCACGCCCCTCGATGACGTCCTGTTCGCACGGGTGGTTGCCGCGGCTTTCTCGCAGCGGCGTAAAACCTTGCGAAACACGTTAGGCGCGTTCCTGAAGCCCGACGACTTCGCCGCGTTGAACATCGATTCGGGCTTGCGTGCAGAGGCGCTTCCGCTGTCTGATTACGTCGCCATCACCCAGTATCTGAGCCTCCATCCCAGCGAGCCCTGACTGTCATGAACTCCCGCTACCGGCACGCCCTCCCCATTCCATTCATCCCGCTCGCCCTCCTGTTTTTATCCATCGCGAGCCTGACCCGGCTGGTACTGACCCTGCATACCGGCATCGCCAGCGTCCCGCCAAGCCTGTGGCCAGGACTGTTCCTGCGCGGTTTCGGCTTCGATCTTGTCGCACTGTCGTGGATACTCGCCCCCATGCTGCTATGGGCGGCGCTCTGGCCCGCACGCTGGCGCGACACCCGCTGGCGGGGGAAGATTCGCCTGGCCGTCTTTTTCGTGGCGGCCGCGGTACTGATCTTCGGCGCCCTGTCCGAATGGACGTTCTGGGAAGAGTTCTCCACCCGCTTCAATTTCATTGCAGTCGACTACCTGGTCTATACCCACGAAGTCATCGGCAACATCGTCGAATCCTATCCCGTCGCCGCCCTGCTCTCTGGCGTGTTCGTGCTGGCGGCGGGGCTGACCTGGCTCTTCCGTTCCGCCGTGCGCGGCGCACCCGCCCCGGCCCCCCAGGCGCGGTGGCGTCTGGGATATGCCGCGGCAGCGTTTGCGCTGCCCTGGACCGCCTGGCATCTGGCCAGCATCGACCAGATGGAATTCTCCGATAACGCCTATGCCAATGAGCTTTGCGGCAATGGCTTGATGACTTTCAGTGCCGCCTATCGGCGCAACGAGCTGGACTACGATCGTTTCTACTTCACTCTCCCGGCGTCGCAGGAACACCCTATTCTGGCAAGGCTGGGCGTGCACATCGAGCCCGGCCCGGCCCATCCGGCGATCAGGCGCGCGACGTTCAATACGCCGGAGATGCCGTTCAAACGCCCGCCGCGGAACATCGTGCTGATCTCGGTTGAAAGCCTCTCGGCTGAATTTCTGGGCAGCTTCGGCAATCGGCAGGGTCTGACGCCACAGCTCGATGCGCTGGCCCGGAAGAGCCTGGTGTTCACCAATCTATACGCGACCGGCACCCGGACTGTACGCGGACTCGAAGCCCTGACACTGGGCACGCCGCCCATTCCGGGCCAGGCCATTGTGCGGCGTCCCGGGAATGAACATCTCGCGACGCTCGGCGAAATTCTCCACGACCAGGGTTATGAGAACCTGTTCATCTACGGCGGATATGGGTATTTCGACAACATGAACGCCTACTACGCCGGCAACGATTATCGCGTCGTCGACCGCACCGACTTCCCCAAGGCCTCGGTTGGATTTGCCAACATCTGGGGAGTGGCCGACGAATACCTGTTCAGGAACAGCCTGACGCAACTGGACAAGGTGTATGCCACCGGCAAGCCGTTCCTGGCGCAGATCATGACCACTTCGAACCATCGGCCTTTCACCTATCCGGGTGGCCGCATCGATATCCCGTCGCCAGGCCACCGGGAAGGCGGCGTCAAGTACACCGATTATGCGATCGGCCGGTTTATCGAGGAAGCGAGCAGGAAGCCCTGGTTCGACGACACCCTGTTCATCATCGTGGCCGACCATTGCGCCTCCGCCGCAGGCAAAACCAGACTGCCTGTCGCGGGTTACCATATCCCGCTGTTTTTTTATGCGCCCGCGTTATTGGCGCCCGGCCGGGACAATCGTCTGGCCAGCCAGATCGATATCCCGCCTACGGTGCTCGAGGTGCTGAACCGGTCCGGCAGCCAACGATTTTTTGGCCAGTCATTATTCAGGAACGAACCCGGTGGCCGGCGTGCGTTCATCAGCAATTATCAGGAGCTGGGCTATTTGAAGGATGGCAAGCTGACGGTTCTCAGTCCCAGGCAAAAGGTCGAGACTTTTTCGATCTCGGCCGATGACGAGGCCACGCCCATTCCGCTCGATCCCACCCTTCGCGATGAAGCCGTTTCTTTTTATCAGACCGCGTTCCGTGCCTACAAGGACGGCACCCTGAAAATGCATCCGGTCACCGCGCCGGGCACCTGAACCCGACAGGAATCCGGCGCGATCAGGGCCAGTGCGAAGGGTCGGTCTTGCTGATATGCTTGAGGGCATGCCTTGCGGGGACGGCCGGATCGGAGACCATGCCGGCTTCAACCCCCTGACGAAAAACCCGCCTGTTTCCCTTGTAACGCGCCCGAAAGAAACCACCATGCACACCCTCCGCATCGTCCTCCCCCGGCCGGCCTCGCTGCCGTCCGCCCATTGCATCCACGCGCGCCACCCTGTCACGCCATGATCGCCAACCCCGCGCGTTTCAATCAGGCCATGGCCTTGTTCGATGCGGCCAATTCGCTCGATCCCAATCTGGACGAAGGCCAGCCGAAGGAACTGCTCTATGCTCAGCGCATGTCCGACATGATCGGCCGTTTTGCGCCGCAGGCATCCGAGGCGGCGCAACTGGCGGTGCGCGCCCAGCACATCCGGCGCTGGACCGTGCCGCGCAACAGCTATCCGATGAACAAGGAGGGCTATCACGCCTGGCGCAGCGGGCTTTACACCTTTCACGCCGATACGGCCGGCGAGTTGCTGCGCGAGGCCGGGTACGACGACGCGATGATCGAACGCGTGAAAAAAGCGGTGAGCAAGCGCGGCATCAAGGTCAACCCCGACTCGCAGTTGCTGGAGGACGTCGCCAATCTCGTCTTCATCGAACATTACTTGCTGGGCTTCGCCCGGAGCAAGCCCGATTACGACGAGGAAAAATGGCTGGTGATCATCCGGCGAACCTGGGGCAAGATGTCGAAAGGCGCCCAGGCCTTTGCTTTGTCCGGGAAAATCGGGCTGCCGGAATCTCTTGTCCCCCTGATCACCAAGGCGATTGGCGGGGCGTGAGTGGTGAGTGGTGAGTGGTGAGTGGTGAGTGGTGAGTGGTGAGTGGTGAGTGGTGAGTGGCAAATTCTACTTACCGCTTACTACTTACTACTCACCACTTACTACTTACCCCTTACTCCCCGCTCCATCCCGCCGTCCCCTTCTGGATGAATTCGATCGGGTAGCCGTCGGGATCCTCGATGAAGGCAATGACCGTCGTGCCGTGCGACATCGGTCCGGCCGGGCGCAGCACCTTGCCGCCCTTGGCCGCCGCGGCGTCGCACGCAGTCTGGGCGTCGTCGACCTCGATGGCGATATGCCCATAACCGCTGCCAACCTCGTACTTGTCGACGCCCCAGTTATAAGTCAGTTCAAGTACCGCTGATCTGTCCTCGCTGTCGTAACCGACGAAGGCCAGGGTGAACTTGCCGCCCGGGTAGTCCTTGCGGCGCAGCAGCTTCATGCCGAGGACGTGGGTGTAGAAATCGATCGAGCGATCGAGATCGCCCACTCGCAACATGGTATGAAGGATTCGCATGAGGGTTACACCTGACTGGCGTTATACAAGAAACAGGGAATGACCCATTGTGCGCAACTCCACGCGTCTTGCCAATGCATCGGGGCACAGTTCGGCAACCTGCGCCCAGAAACGCGGCGAATGATCGAGATGGACGAGGTGGGCGAGCTCATGCGCGGCGACGTAGTCGATGAGCGCGAGCGGCGCCTGCACCAGGCGCCAGTTGAGGCGTATATGGCCCTTCCGGGTGCAGCTGCCCCATTGCGTCTGCGCATCGGACAGGGCGAAACGGCTGGGCGTTCGCCCCAGCCTGCGCGCGAGACGCGCGAGACGCCAGGCCAGCAAACGCTCCGCACGGGCCAGCAGCCAGCCACGCACCAGTTCATCGGCATCCGCGTCCAGCGGCGCATAAATCCGCAGCGTCTTGCCGTGTCGGCGTATCTCGTGAAAGAGCGAGGAGCGGATATCGAGCTTCAGTCTGCGCCCCATATAGTGCAGCCCGTTCACGGGGTCCGGCTTCGCTTGCCGACCCTGCGCATGCATGCGCGCCCAGGCGCGATGCAGCCAGTCACGCTGCTGCCGCACATAGTTTTCGATCTCGGCACGCGGGGTCCAGCTCGGCGCGTGGATGCGCACTTCGTTCGCGGTGACCGTCAAGCCCAGTGTGCGACGGCGGCGCGAGCGCCGCAACTGGAAGGGAACGGCGGCGTCACCGATCTGAAGAACACCGCTATTGGTGCGCGGTAGCAGAGGGGAGCCTCGCCATTTCAGTTTCGATCCAGGCTTCAACCGCGCGCGTGAGCTCAGCCGCGCTCCTGCCTTCGGTGCGAATGGCCGGGCCGATGCGCACCGTGACCGTACCGGGGCGCTTGATGAAGGCATTCTTCGGCCACACCTCGCCGGCGTTGTGCGCCACCGGCACGATGGGGGCGCCGGTTTCCGCCGCCAGCCAGCTGCCGCCGATACCGTAGCGGCCTTTTTCTCCCGGCGCGACGCGTGTGCCTTCGGGAAACACCAGCACCCAGAATCCCTGCGCGAGTTTCTCCCGTCCCTGGCTGGCAATCTGCTTCAATGCCTCGCGCCCGGTGCCGCGGTCGATGGCGATGGGCGAGAGCATGCGGAAGGCCCAGCCGAAGAACGGCACCTTCAGCAGTTCCTGCTTGATGACCGGCGAGACCGGCGGAAACAGGAACAGAAAAGCCACCGTCTCCCAGGCCGACTGATGCTTGGCGAGGATGACGGCAGGCTGCGCAGGCAGGTTTTCGCGCCCCTCCACCTCATAGCGGATGCCGAGCACCCAGCGTGCCAGCCAGATCACGCTATGGTTGTAACCAGTGATCAGACGGTAGCGTGTGTGCGCCGAAAAAGGAAAACTGAAGAACGCCACCACGCTGAAGAAAATGGTCAATGCGGTCTGCATGACCGCAAAAATCGCCGACCGGATCAAACTCATGCCGCAGGATTGAGCAGGCGCTCGACGGCCTCGCCCAGGTCGGCATATACCGGCGTGTTCTCGGGCAACCCTCCGGCCGCCAGGGTCCGTTCGCCTTTGCCGGTGCGGACCAGCCATGGGCTTGCGCCGACGTTCGCTGCCGCCTGCAGGTCGCGCAACGAATCGCCTATCGCCGGAACGCCGCGCAGATCGCTGCCATAGCGCGCCGCAATCTCGTCGAACATCCCCGATTTGGGCTTGCGGCAATCGCAGTTCATGTCGGCGGCATGCGGACAGTAGAAGACCGCCTCGATACGCCCACCCGCCTGTGCCACGGCCTTGTGCATTTTGGAATGGATGGCATTCAGCGTCGCCATCTCGAACAACCCGCGCGCCAGTCCCGACTGGTTGGTCGCCACCACCACGCGCCACCCCTCGCGCGTCAACCGCGCGATCGCTTCAAGACTGCCGGAAATGGGTTTCCATTCGTCGGGGGACTTGATGAACTGGTCGGAGCCGAAATTGATGACGCCGTCGCGGTCGAGAATGATGAGCTTCATGGACGAAAGTTTACGCCGCCAGACGCGATAAGTCCGCAACCCGGTTCATGGTCCGGTGCAACTGGTTCAGCAGCGCCAGCCGGTTGGCTTTCAGCGCGGGATCGTCGGCGTTGACCATGACGGTGTCGAAGAAGGCATCGACCGGGGCTTTCAGCGCGGCGAGCGCCTGCAGCGAGGCAGTGTAATCGCCGGCGTCGAAGTCCGCATCGGCCTGCGGGGCGATGTCACCGAGCGCGGCGAACAGGGCTTTTTCCGCGTCCTCGACGAAGCGCGCCGGGTCGGCTCGCTCGCCCACCTCGCCCTCGGCCTTCTTGAGGATGTTGCCGACGCGCTTGTTGGCGGCGGCGAGTGCGGGCGCTTCGGCGAGCGTGGCGAATTGATGGACTGCCGCAAGCCGTTTGGCGACGTCCACCAGCCGCGCGGGGCGCAGGGCAAGCACAGCGTCGACCGACTGCGCCGATGCGCCACCGTCGCGCAAGCTGTTGGCGAGACGGTCGTAGATGAACCTGCTTTCCAGTTCATCCATCACGATCTGCTTCTTGAATGCTGCGATACCCGCAAAGCTGGCCGCAGCCACATCGATCAGATCGGGCAAGTTCAGCGGCAGGCTTTTCTCGGTCAACATGCGAACCACGCCCAGCGCATGCCGACGCAGCGCAAACGGGTCCTTGTCGCCGGTCGGCTTCTCGCCGATGCCGAAGAGGCCCACCAGCGTCTCCAGCTTGTCGGCCAGCGCCACGACGACGCCCACATCGTTGCGCGGCAAGGTGTCGCCGGCGAACTTCGGCTTGTAGTGGTCCTCGATGGCGTCGGCAATCTCGGCGGGCAAGCCGTCGTGCAACGCATAGTAGCGGCCCATGATGCCCTGCAGCTCGGGAAATTCGCCGATCATCTCGGTCAGAAGGTCGGCCTTGGCGAGTACCGCCGCGCGTTCGGCGGCGACAGCGAGCGCTTCGTTGCCCAGCATCGTGCCGATGGCGCGCGCGATGGCGGCGACACGTTCGACCCGCTCGCCCTGGCTGCCCAGCTTGTTGTGATACACCACCCTCGCCAGTCCCGGCACGCGCGATTCCAGTGTCTTCCTGCGATCCTGGTCGAAGAAGAACTTGGCATCGGCGAGACGCGGACGGACCACGCGCTCGTTGCCCCCGACCACCGCCGACGCATCGGCTGGCGCGATATTGGAGACGATAAGGAACTGGTGGGTGAGCCTGCCTGCCGCGTCCAGCAGCGGGAAGTATTTCTGGTTCGCCTTCATGGTGAGGATCAGGCATTCCTGCGGCACGTCGAGGAAGGCCTCCTCGAATTTGCCAACAAGCACGTTGGGGCGCTCGACCAGCGCGGTGACTTCGTCCAGCAGCGCGTCGTCTTCGACCGGCGTAAGGCCCAGCGGCGCAGCGGCGGCCTGCAACTGGCGGACGATCTCGGCGCGGCGTTCGGCAAAACTCGCGATCACGGCGCCCTCGTCCCGCAATTGGGCGGCGTAGCTGTCCGCACTCTGAATCGACACCGGGCTGACGCGCGCCTCGAAGCGATGGCCCTGTGTCTCGCGCCCCGCCGCAAGGCCCAGCACCGAGACCGGCACAACCTCGGTGCCGTGCAGCGCGACGAGGCCGTGTACCGGGCGCACGAAGTTGACGCTGCTCCAGCCGTCGGCCAACTGGTAGGTCATCATCTTGGGAATCGGCAGCTTTGTGAGCGCATCCCCAATAGCTTTCTGCAAACCACCTTGAAGGCCCATACCGGGTATCTGGATTTCGAGGAACAGCGCTTCAGTCTTACCGTCAGAGGCTATCGTTAAGCTGTCAACGAAATCTTCACCGAAGCCAAAGGAAGCTAGTTTTTTCAGCAATGCTGGTGTGACCTGACCGTTGGCGTCGTGCCCGACGCTAACCGGCATCAATTTCTGCGATATCCACTTGGTTTTGGCTTGCTCGACCACATCAGTGATGTATACCGCCAATCGGCGTGGCGAAGCGAAATTTGTCACTACCGCATCCGCCTCGGCCAGCCCTTGCGCGACCAGGCTTTCGGCAAGTACGGATGCGAAGGCCTCGCCCAGCTTCTTCAGCGCCTTGGGCGGCAGTTCTTCGACGAACAGTTCAACCAGCAGATTCGCTGTATTCACCCTATCCCGGCTCATGCCGCCGCCTTCTTGTCGAGTTGTGCAATGACTTCGTCCGCCCATGCCCTGGGCGCCATCGGAAAGCCCAGCCGCGCGCGGCTGTCGAGGTAGCTCTTCGCCACGCCGCGCGCGAGATTGCGGATACGCCCGATATAGGCGGCGCGCTCGGTCACCGAGATCGCGCCGCGCGCGTCGAGCAGGTTGAAGGTGTGCGCGGCTTTCAGCACCTGCTCGTAGGCCGGCAGCGCGAGCTGCGCCGCCATCAGTTCCTGCGCCTTTTTTTCGTGCGCGCCAAACGCGGTCAACAGGAAATCGACGTCGCTGTACTCGAAGTTGTAGGTCGACTGCTCGACTTCGTTCTGGTGGTAGACGTCGCGGTAAGTCAGCCCTTCGGTCCAGACCAGGTCGAACACGCTTTCCACGCCCTGCAGATACATCGCCAGCCGCTCCAGCCCGTAGGTGATTTCACCGGTGATCGGCTTGCAGTCGATGCCGCCAACCTGCTGGAAATAGGTGAACTGGGTGACTTCCATGCCGTTCAGCCACACCTCCCAGCCCAGCCCCCAGGCGCCGAGCGTGGGGTTCTCCCAGTCGTCCTCGACGAAGCGCACGTCGTTCTGCTTCAGATCGAAACCCAGCGCTTCGAGCGAGCCGAGATAGAGTTCCAGAATGTCCGCCGGCGCCGGCTTCAGCACCACCTGGAACTGGTAGTAATGCTGCAGCCGGTTCGGGTTGTCGCCGTAGCGGCCATCCTTGGGTCGGCGCGAGGGCTGCACGTAGGCGGCCTTCCACGGCTCGGGCCCGAGCGCGCGCAGGAAGGTCGCGGTATGCGACGTGCCGGCGCCGACTTCCATGTCGTAGGGCTGCAGCAGCGCGCAACCGCGCTCGGCCCAGTAACGCTGCAGGGTGAGGATGATGTCCTGAAAGGTGGGTTTCACGGGGAATAAACGGCTTTTCGGGAAAGGCGTGATTTTAGCGTGGTTGGGATTGGTTTCGTTGTTGGTTGTAGTCGGGAATGGTGCCTGGCTGTTGACCGTTGGCCGGGCAACCCCCGGCCAACGGTCAGCAGTTCCGCGAACACCTCCACTACAGCGAACAGGCCCTTCGACAAGCTCAGGGCGAACGGTGATGAAGAACGAGGGCTATGCCCTAAGCGCCTGCCGCCTCCAGCGCCTCGATCTCCCCCGACACCTCCAGCCACTCCCCTTCTTCTATCGCCAGCTCGTCAACAATGTGCTGCAGCTGCTTGCCGGTTTCGGTGATTTCATCGACTGACAGCGTTCCACCCAGACGCGCCTCGAACGCCGCCTTTTCCGCGTGCAGCGCCGCCATGCTTTGGTCGAGCTTTCCCAGTTTCTGCCTCAACGACTTGATCCTGCCCGACGACGCCGGCTTCTTCGCCGCCGCCGGCGCAATTTCCGCCTTGGGCGGTTCCGCCGCCTTGCCGGCGTCCTTCAGGCTTTCGCGCACGCGCTTCGCCTCGTCCAGCAGATAGCGCTGGTAATCATCGAGATCGCCGTCGAACGGCTCGACGCCGCCGCGCGTGACCAGCCAGAACTCGTCGCACACCGAACGCAGCAGGGCGCGATCGTGGCTGACCAGCATGACGGTGCCTTCGAATTCGTTCAAGGCCATCGCCAGCGCCTCGCGCGTGGCGAGATCGAGGTGGTTGGTCGGTTCGTCCAGCAACAGCAAATTCGGCCGCTGCCACACGATCATGCACAGCACCAGCCGCGCCTTCTCGCCGCCGCTCATGGTGCCGACCGCCTGCTTGACCATGTCGCCGCTGAAGTTGAAGGTGCCGAGGAAGTTGCGCAGATCCTGCTCGCGGCTGCTGAACTGGCCGGCGCCGCCATTCGCAATCGTGTCGCGGGCGAGGCGGATCATGTGTTCCAGCGGGGTATCCAGGGGGCGCAGCACGTCGAGTTCCTGCTGCGCGAAATAGCCGATGTTCAGGCCCTTGCCCTCGGTCACGGCGCCGGCGGCGACCGCGAGGTCGCGCGCGATGGTCTTCACCAGCGTCGACTTGCCCTGGCCGTTGGCGCCGAGGATGCCGATGCGCTGGCCGGCGAACACCGACTTGCTGACGTGGCGCACGATCACCGTCGGCTCGCCCGCGCCGTCCGCCGGCGGGTAGCCGAAGCTGGCGTCGTCGATCGTCAGCATCGGGTTGGGCAGGTTCTGCGGCTCCTTGAATTCGAAGCTGAAGTCCGCGTTCGCCAGCATCGGCGCCAGTTTTTCCATGCGGTCGAGCGCCTTGACCCGGCTTTGCGCCTGTTTGGCCTTGCTCGCCTTGGCCTTGAAGCGGTCGATGAAGGCCTGCAGGTGGGCGATCTTGTCCTGCTGGCGGGCGAACGCCGCCTGCTGCAGCGCCATCTGCTCGGCGCGCATGTCCTCGAAGCTGCTGTAGTGGCCGCCGTAGCGCGTCAACTGGCCATTCTCGATGTGAAGGGTGACGCGGGTCACGGCGTCGAGAAATTCGCGGTCGTGGCTGATCACGAGCATGGTGCCGGGGTATTTTTTCAGCCAGGCCTCCAGCCACACCAATGCGTCGAGATCGAGGTGGTTGGTCGGTTCGTCGAGCAGCAAGAGGTCGGACGGGCACATCAGCGCGCGCGCCAACTGTAGTCTCATGCGCCAGCCGCCGGAAAAGCTGTTGACCGGCCGATCCAGTTCGCGCACCTGGAAGCCGAGGCCGAGAATCAAGGCCTGCGCGCGCGACTGCGCGTCGTGGGCGCCGGCGTCGTGCAGCGCCATGTAAGCGTGCGCCATGCGCTCGCCGTCGTCGCTCGCTTCGGCGGCAGCGACCTCGGCCTGCGCTTCGGCCAATTGAGTGTCGCCGGCGATGACGAAGTCGGTCGCGGATTCGCGCGTCTCCGGCATGTCCTGCGCCACCTGCGCCATGCGCCACTGCGACGGCATCGAAAAGTCGCCGCGGTCCTCGTGCAGGCTGCCGTTCAATAGCGCGAACAGGCTGGATTTGCCGGCGCCGTTGCGGCCGACCAGGCCGACCTTTTCGCCGGGGTTGATCGATACCGACGCGTTGTCGAGCAGGACCTTGGCGCTACGCCTGAGGCTGAGATTCTTGAGGATGATCATGCAGACGATGCGGCGCGCCGAAACGCCCCGCCCAAACCGAAAGCCGGATTCTACCTTGCCGCCCCGATTCGCCCGGCCGGCGTGTCGACTGTTTAACGCTTCGACACGGGATGACGGTTTTCCGTCATCTCCCGCCATGGCTTGAATCTGCACGCCAAGCCGGGCCCACACATCCATTTGTTTTGTTTATATTTTTTTCGCCATGGGCTGTGCTGTCCAGATGGCACAGGCATTGCAGGTATTCAGGCAAGCAAGCCAACCAAGGAGCACATCATGAAACTGCAATTCGGCAAAAACCAACTGGTTCTCGAACTCAGCTCCTCGCCCTTTGCCTGGTTTTACGGCCAGACCGAACGCATGAGTCTCACCAGCCTGTCGCTGCTGTTCGTGCAATTCTCGCTGTTTGCCCGTCAGCCAGCCGCCTGATGCAAGTCGGCCGAGCCACCAGCGTGAGTTTCAATCTGTCTCGTTCACCGCTGGGATTCTTTAGCGGCAGCACCTGTCGCATGTCGATGTTCAGCCTGACGCTGCTGTTCGTCGAATTCCGGGTGCTGCGACGCACGGCCGCGCACTGCGCGTGACCGCTTAACGAAGAATTTCCAGTATCGCCTCCAGCCCGCCTTGCGGGCGGTTGCGCAACACCACTTTCAAACCGTTCGTTTCCGCCAGTTGGCGCACGATCGCCAGCCCCAGCCCGGTTCCACCGGTCGCCTGCGAACGCGACGTTTCCAGCCGATAGAACGGCCTGAACACTTTTTCCAGTTGATCGTCCGGAATCCCGGCACCGCGATCGCGCACGATCACCCGCGCCAGCGTATCCGCGCACTCCAGAACCAGATCGACGGGCGTGCCGCCGCCGTAGCGCTGCGCATTCTGGATCAGGTTCGACACGATTTGCCGCACCGCCAGTCGACTGGTCTCGATCATGCATGGCGCGGCGCCTGGCCACGGCAGGCCCGCATCGACCGCCGCCTCCTCCAGCAGCTGTGCCAGGTCGAAACGCGCCCGGCCTTCCGTCTGGGTGGTACGTGCCAACTCCATATACCCGATGATCAGCTTGTTCATGTCGGCCAGATCCGCGACGGCCCGGTCGATGCGCGCCGGGCTGGGGGCGTCGCGCAGCATTTCCAGATTGAGCTGCAGGCGTGTCATGGGCGTGCGGAGATCATGCGAGATGCCCGCCAGCAAGGTCGTGCGGTTGTCCAGCAACGCACGGACCTCGGCCGCCATGGTATTGAAGCGACGCGCCAGTTCTGCCAGCTCGGCGGGACCGGTTTCCGGCAAGGGCTCCGGGAGTTCGCCTGCGCCGACCTGGCCGGCCGCGTCCGCTGCGCGCGCCAGCGGTACCGTGATGCGGCGTACCAGAAACAGGGCCGTCAGCAGACTGAGGAACGTGCCCAGAGCAATCACCGCAATCGCCGCCAGCGGCGGCTTGACGGCGTAGCGGCGCGGAAAAAAGCCGACATGCAGGTCGTGGCCGCCGACCGGAATGTCCAGCCAGGCGGCGACCGTTCCGGGCACCCCGCGCAAGACCACATTGTCCCCTACGCGCCTGCTCAACGCGGCCTCGATCTGGGGGCGAAAGGCAAAGCGCGGTGCGTCGGCCGTGGCGCCGATGTCGACCGTGGTCAGGCGCAAACCATGGCGACGCGCCAGCTCGCGCTCGAATGCCGCACGCGTCGGCGGCGGCAGTTCCACCCAGGTTTGCGCCGACAGCACGATCAGGCCCGCCAGATCGTCGGCCGAGCGTTCCGCCACCGGCACGATCAGCGTGCGATACACCACCCAGAATGCGGCCGCCTGAAACACGATGAACGCCAGCGCCAGGGTCAGCGCGGTGCGGGCGAACAGCGAGCGGGGAAAGAACTTCACCCCTTGCCCTGCGGCACGAACAGGTAACCCTGTCCGCGCTGGGTGCGGATATAGGCGGGATTTGCCGGATCGTCCTCGATCTTCTTGCGCAGGCGATTCACCCGCACATCGATACTGCGGTCAAAGGGATCGCGTTCGAAACCCCGCAGCTGGTCCATCAGCCAGTCGCGTGACAGCGCGCGGTTGGCATGGGTGACGAAGATTTCCAGCAGTTCGTATTCGCCGCCGGTCAGCGGGATTTCAGCGTCGCCGCGATGAAGGGTGCGGGCGTCGAGATTGACGCTGAACGGGCCGAAGCGCACCAGCCGGGCGGTTCCAGCCGTGACCGGTACGGTGACGTCATTCTGCCGCCGCAGTACCGCACGAATGCGGGCCAGCAGTTCGCGCGGATTGAACGGCTTGGGCAGATAGTCATCCGCGCCGATTTCAAGGCCGATGATGCGGTCGATGTCCTCGCCCCTGGCGGACAGCATGATGATGGGGGGAAAGCCCGGCTGCGCGCGCAGCCGCCGCGCGATCGACAGGCCATCCTCGCCGGGCATCATCCAGTCGAGCACCAGCAGATCCGGCTGACGGACGGCAAGCAAACGATCGAGCGCGGACGCATCTTCGGCCGTTTCGACCCGATAACCCTGGCTCGTCAGGTATTCGGCCACCAGTTCGCGGATGCCCGGATCGTCATCGGTCACATAAATGCTGTCTTTTTCCATGCGCAAACTATAGCAGCGGGCAGATGCCTGCATGACCCATCCGGTTACACACTGTTACAAAATCACGCTTGCACGAAACCGTGCGCTTACTTTCCTCAACCAGACTGCGAAGCGTGGAAGCGAAACAGTGCAACCACGGAATGGAGATCACGATGACGACACGACCTCACTGGATTTTTGGGCTTGCGGGACTGGGACTGGCCATGGCCACCCCGGTTCAGGCCGCACCGGATTATCGGGATGACGTGATGATCGTGGCCAAGCGGGACCGGGCCGATGAAGGCCGCCAGGATCGGCGCGACATCCGCCGGGACGAACGGCGCGACGTCCGGCCCAAAGAGGTTCGCGAGGAGCCGGAAGGCTATGGCTATGGCTATGAACGCCGACAGCAACGCCGGGTCGAGGACAACGACCGTCGTCCTCGCGACCGGCGCTAAACCCCTGCGGGGTATAGAACCCGCATGAATTCACCGCAACAAGGAGCGCACGCATGACACACCCGCTGAACATGACCCTGATCGCCACCCTGCTTGTCGCCAGCGGCGCGGCGCAGGCCGGCCCCGGCCGTTACGACGCTGATGGCTTCGTCACCCGCGCCCGGGTGATTTCGAGCACACCGATCTACGACACGATCAACGAACCGCGTCGCGAGTGCTGGACCGAAACTGTCGGCTACGAGACCCGCAGCTACCGGCAAGGAAACGGTGGTGGCGGTGCGATTCTCGGCGCCATCGCCGGCGGCCTGCTCGGTTCAACCGTCGGCAAGGGCGATGGCCGGGTCGCCGCCGCTGCCGTGGGCGCGGCTACCGGCGCCGTGGTAGGCGACCGCTGGAATGGCAATGGCGGTACGCGTTACGAGGAAACGCGCCCGCGTCAGGTCGAGCGTTGCCAGGTACAGGACAACTATCGCCAGGTGCTCAACGGCTACGACGTGCGCTACCGTTTCGAGGGACGCGAATACCGCACGCGTCTGCCCTACGATCCCGGCAAATGGCTGACGCTGAACGGAAACTTTTCGGTGGCCGATGGCCCGCGCCGCTCCCGCTGGAACGACGATCGCGACGACTGGAACGATTGACGCCCATTCACCCACCCCAATCTGTAAAGGAGTACGACCATGTTACGCAACCTGTTGATTGCCGGTGTACTGCTCACCGCCTCCGGCGCCAGCTTTGCCCATGACGGCGGCTATGGCTACGGCCGCGTGGTATCCGTCGAACCGCGCTTCACCATTTCGTTCGGTACGTACCGGCCCGATGGGTTTCAGGTGCTGTACGAATCCGGCGGCTACCGCTACCGGACCTATACCTCGTACTATCCCGGACCCCGCATCGTTCTGCCGCCGCCTTATCGGGTCGAACGTGTGTATTACCGCGATTACGGGTGGGACCGCGGTGACCGCGGCTGGGATCGCCGTCGCGGTGACAGACATGACTGGCGCGACGAGCGTCGGGGCCCCCGCCACGGACACCGCCGCCACGACGATTGACCCGCGTGGCCAGCCCCGCAACCGGCCGCATCAGATTTCCACCCGGGAGCCGAGTTCGATCACCCTGTTCGCAGGCAGATTGAAATACTCCACTGCACTGCCCGCATTGCGCGACAGCCAGCGGAACAACTGCTCACGCCAGTTCGACAACCCGCTTTCCATGGTCGAACTGGGCACGACGGTTTCGCGGCTCAGAAAATATGAGGTCTGCATCGGCTCGAACTCCAGGCCGAATTGCGGCCCCAGTCCCTCGAGCGCGGCGGGCACATCGGGGCGGTTCTTGAAACCGAAAGTGAGCGTGACGGCGTAGGCTTCGTTGCCCAGCGGTTCCACCCGCATGCGGTCCTCGAACGGCACCCAGGGTTCACTCTTGATCCTGACGGTGAGGAATACCAGCCGCTCATGCAGCACCCGGTTGTGATTCAGATTGTGCAACAGCGCATGCGGCACCGCGTGGGCGCTGGCATTGAGAAATACCGCCGTGCCCGGGACCCGCGTCGGCGGATGAGCCATCAATCCAGCGAGGAAATCCGTCAGCGGGATGTCGGACACACCGAGGCGTTCGAGCAGGCTGCGCCGCCCGCGTACCCAGGTCAGCATGACAATGAGAACCAGACTGCCCAGCGCCAGAGGAAACCAGCCGCCTTCCCTGATTTTCAGCAGGCTCGATGAAAAGAACGCGATATCGATCAGCAGGAACACGACGGTCGCCGCGAGGCTGCTGAACAACCCGTATCCCCATCCGTAATGAATGATGAAGAAGGCAAGCAAGGTCGTCACCAGCATGGTTCCGGTCACGGCCAGTCCGTACGCCGCGGCGAGGCGGTCCGATCCGCCAAAGCCCGCGACCACTCCCACCACCAGCACGAACAACAGCCAGTTGACGACCGGGATGTAAATTTGCCCGAATGCCTTGGACGACGTTTGCACCACCTGCATGCGTGGCAGGTAGCCCAGCTGGATGGCCTGACGCGTGAGCGAGAACGCGCCGGTCAACGTCGCCTGGGCGGCGATGACGGTGGCGGTGGTCGCCAGCAGCACCATGGGATAGAGCGCCCACGCCGGATAAAGCAGGAAGAACGGATTGTGGCTGGCCGCGGGCACGCGGGACAGTAAGGCCCCCTGCCCCAGATAATTCAGCACCAGCGCGGGAAACACCAGGCCATACCAGGCCAGCCGGATCGGTGCCCGACCGAAATGTCCCATGTCGGCATATAACGCTTCCGCGCCCGTGAAGGCCAGCAGCACGGCTCCCAGCACCACGAACGATGCAAAACCATGCTGGGTGAGGAACCACCACGCATGCTCCGGATGTAGCGCGGCAAGGACTTGCGGGTGCTGGGCGATCTGGTAACCCCCCCCGGCGGCCAACACGACGAACCAGATCACCGCGACAGGGCCGAACCAGGCCCCCACGCTCGCCGTCCCATGCTGCTGCATGAAAAACAGTCCGGTCAGCACGCCAATGGCAAGCGGCACCACATAAGGCTCGAAAACATGGGTTTCGACCGACAGCCCTTCGACCGCCGACAGCACCGAAATCGCGGGGGTCAGTACGGCATCGCCATAGAACAGCGCAGCACCCACCAGACCGGCCAGCGTGACCATGCGCAAGGCGCGCGGCCGTTCCGCTACGGCCTGTTTCGCCAGCGCAAGCAGCGCCATGATGCCGCCTTCGCCATGGTTATCGGCACGCAGCACCAGCAGCACGTATTTCAGCGACACCACCAGCATCAATGCCCAGAAAATCGCCGACGCCGCACCCAGTACGGTTTCGGGCCCGGCCGGAATACCGTGGTTCGGGCTCAGGGTCTCCTTGAGGGCGTAGAGGGGGCTCGTTCCGATATCACCATAGACAACGCCGAGCGCGGCGATGGTCAGGGCTGCACGGCTGTGTGTATCGGCTTCCATGCAGCGGGCGACAGCAATGTCGGAAAAGAACTGAAGGCGGCAGCCTATTCGTGGTGGACGACGAAAGCCACTTCGGTGGTGAAGTTGCCGACGCCGCGGTGGTTGGTCGGCGTCCAGCCTGTGTCCTTGAGGTAATGCGTCAATTCGCGCGTCATCGCGGGGTTGCCACAGATCATCACGCGGTCGTGTTCCGGAGCGGGCGCGGGCAGGCCAAGACGCTGCGACAACGCCCCCGTGCGGAACAGATCGCCGCCGCGTTCCGGCGTGGCAAACGGCTCGCGCGTCACCGTGGGCACAAAATACAGTTGCGGATTGTCCATGGACTCGATTTCGGCGCGATAAGCCAGTTCAGGCACGGTGCGTACCGAATGCACCAGCACCACGCTTTCATAGCGGGCATAGAGTTCGGGATCGCGGATCAGGCTCATGAACGGTGCAAGCCCGGTGCCGGTGGCCAGCAGATAGAGGGTGCGGCCGGGCAGGACGTGATTGAGCGTGAGTGAACCGGTGGCCTTGCTGTTGACCCAGACGCTGTCGCCCGGACGGATGCTGACCAGATGGCTGGTCAACGGGCCGTCCGGTACGTGGATGCTCAGAAACTCCAGGTGGTCGCGATCGGCCGTGGAAACAATGGAATACGCGCGCGCAACCAATTTGCCTTCGCGTTTCAGGCCGATGGTGACGAATTCGCCATTTTCGAATAAAAAATCCTGCGGACGGCTCAGGGTGAAACTGAATGTTTTGTCCGACCATGGACGGACCGACTGCACCGTCTGTTCACTGTAAGGCATGCTGCGTGCTCCATTTGATAACCGGCCGCAATCTTGCCATGCCGCATGATGGCAGGCAAGATTGCTGAATGCATGGCCTGATCATGAAAAGTCATCGAAGACCAGGTACGTTGCCTGGCATTGGGGTCCGATTCACGCCATTCGGCACCCTCATCCTGCGCGCTCCCGCCACACCGCCACGGCCTCGACGCGTGCCTGGAAGATCGCTTCCCGTATCCGCGCAGGCGCCGCGCGTCGCGCCACCCCGGCAGCATCGATGGATTGCGCCGCCTGCAACGCCCGCCGCAGATAACCCGGAGCGGGAAACGCTTGATCCTCGTAGCCGGGCCGGCCCCGGAAATCGCATTCGCAGGCCTGCAGGAATGCCTCGAAACGATCAGGGCGGCGGAAGGCATCGACCCGTTCCAGAAGTTCGATCAGCGTTCCGGAACGCAATTCCAGCGCGCGATGGACGTTGCCATGGTCACGCGCCACCGCGACAGCGAGATCCCGGCATTCGATCGGCACCCGCAGGCGCGCACTCAGCGTCCGCACCAGTTCGACGCTTCTGGCTTCGTGGCCATGATGTGTCGGCCACCGTTCGGCCGGGGTGGCGCCCTTGCCGAGGTCATGCGTCAACGCGGCAAAGCGCACGGGCAGGCTCATACCCTGCCGCGCCGCCCAGTCGATGACGAGCATGACGTGAACGCCCGTATCGATTTCGGGATGGTACCGTGGGGGTTGCGGCACACCGAACAGGCGGTCGATTTCGGGAAGCAGCCGTGCCAGCGCGCCGCAGTCGCGCAGCACCTGAATCATGCGCGAGGGCCGGGCTTCCATCAGGCCGCGCGCGATTTCCTGCCATACCCGTTCCGGTACCAGCGCATCGATTTCGCCGCTGCCCACCATCTGCCGCATCAGCCTGGCGGTTTCCGGTGCCACCGTAAATTCGGTGAAACGCGCGGCAAAACGCGCAACCCGCAAAATCCGCACGGGATCCTCGGCGAAGGCTTCACTCACGTGGCGAAAGACTTTTTCCGTCAGATCGCGCTGGCCACCCCAGGGATCGACCAGCATGCCGGACTCGTCCTCGGCGATGGCATTGATGGTGAGGTCGCGCCGGCGCAGATCCTCGTCCAGCGTGACCCCCGGGGCGGCATGAACGTTGAAGCCCCTGTAGCCCGACCCCGATTTGCGCTCGGTGCGCGCGAGCGCGTATTCCTCGTGGGTTTCCGGGTGCAGGAAGACCGGAAAGTCCCTGCCGACCGGCTGGTAGCCCAGTGCAAGCATCTCCTCCGGCGTCGCGCCGACGACGACGTGATCGCGATCGGTCACCGGCAGGCCCAGCAGCCGGTCGCGCACAGCGCCGCCGACGATATAGGTTTTCATGGCGGCGCAGCGGTTCTCAACGGCGGGCGTTTTCCCGGTAATCCTCGTACCGCGCGCGCGGCGTGTCGGCGCGCAGATATTCGGGGGCAATGGCTTCAAGCGAGGCCGGCTGGAAATCGAACACGGGCGGCCATCCGCCGCGGCACACGTTGTCCGTGCACAGGGCGTAGTAGTTGTCGCGTGTCATGAGCTTCCTGCCGGGCTTGAATTCCATTGCCCAGGCCTGAAAATACGACGCCCATTTGCCCAGTGGAATAATGCCGCGCGGCTTGCCGATGACCTCGCCGACATAGGCCACCAGTTCCTGCAGGGTGTAGGTATTGGGACCGCACAACTCGTAGGTCTGGCCGTAGGTGGCGGGGTTGTCCAGGCTGTCGGCGAAGGCGCGCGCGACATCCTCGACATGCACCGGGGCAAAGCGGCTGCCGGCGGAAGCGAGCGGCAGGACCGGCGACATCCTGAGCAGACGTGAAAACATCGAGAGAAAGGAATCGCCGCGACCGAAGATGACCGACGGCCGGAAGAGCGTGACATTGAGGTCGTAGCCGCGGATGAATTTGGGGCCATTGAGATACCAGTTCTCATGCTGGCTGTGGCGCATGGCGGCTTCACGCACCAGCGCTTCGGCAATCCCCTTGGAACGCTGGTAAGCGGAACGGGAATTCGGGTCGGCACCCAGCGCACTCATATGCAGCAGGCGCTGGACGCCTGATTGGCCGCAAGCATGAATGACCTTGCGCGGCAACTCGACATGGACCTTCTGGAAGTCGCCGCGACGGGCGCTCGGCAGGTCGATGCGTCCGATTTTACTTTCGTGAAGGATCCCGACCAGATTGATGACCGCATCCATGCCGCGAAAATGCTGGATCAGCTCCGGCTGGTCATGCACGTTGGCCTCGACCACTTCCACCGTGGGCAGCAGGATCAGTTCCTTGGCCATTTCGCGACGGCGGGACAGCACGCGAACCTCGAGGCCGCGCGCAGCAAGCTGGCTGACGAGCCGGGTCCCGACAAATCCGGAGCCGCCGAGAATGCAGATGCGTTCGATCTTCATGGTGAATGGTTGAGAAGGGTTCCGTATATAAGGCGATACTGATTCTAATCGTCCGGACGTTCAACTTCCAGCGACGTGTCCGGATCGGGTGTCGGCGTGACCGGCATGGCACGCGGAGGCACCACGCCAAGCCGATCTTTCAGCAGGACCGAAGGCTGTCCAAAACGCTCCGCGTAATGCATGGCGTTGCTCATGACTTTCTTCACATAGTCACGCGTTTCGGCAAAGGGGATCGATTCGATGTAAATGGCGGCTTCCATCGGGCGGGCATCGCGCCAGCGCTGTGCCCGCCCGGGGCCGGCATTGTAGGCGGCGGTGGCCAGCACGGGAGAGCCGTCCAGCATGGTCTGCACGTGTTTCAGATAGTACGCGCCAAACTGGATGTTCCTGGCGGGATCGTGCATCTCGCCCACGTGGAAGCGCTTGAATCCGAGCCGCTGCGCGATCCAGCGCGCGGTCGCCGGCATGATCTGCATCAGGCCGGAGGCGCCGACGCTCGACTGCGCGACGTTGACGAAGCGGCTTTCCTGCCGCATCAGGCCATACACCCAGGCTTCATCGATGCCATTTTCCCGCGCGGCCTGTCGAGCCAGCTCGCGGTAAGGGGTCAGGAAACGCAGTTCGAAATCGTGCAGTTCGCGGGTACGTTCAGCCGTGTTGATGGCGCTGTCATACCATTCCATGCGCCGGGCGAGCTCGGCTGCCGCCAGCAGTTGCGGGTCGGAGAAATCGCGGATCGTCCAGTTCCATTCCTGTCTGGCATCGTCGCGCAAGCCAAGCCCGTACAACGCGACGGCGCGCGCGATACCCGGCTGCCGGGCGATGGCCTCCACGTCGTCGCCCCCGGTTTTGACCTTGGCGACGGGCGCCTGCATGACGGGTCCGAGTTCTTCCTGGGCCAACTGGCTGTAGTAGCCGTAATCACGCGACAACGCCAGAAAAATGGCATTGGCGGCGGGATGTTTGCCGCTTGCCTGCAAGGCGCGCGCACGCCAGTACCGCCACACGGGCTGCTCACGGACATCGTCACGCATGTTTCCCATCGCCTGCTGCGCGGCTTTCCAGTCGCCCGCACGCAGCGCTGCCCGCGTCCACCATTCGCGCTGATAATCGCTGACGGCCACATCGCCCGCCTGCTTGAACCATTCCAGCGCAACCGTTTCATGACGGCGCGCGGCCCAGGTCGCGAGGCGCGCCCAGGCCGCACGCAAATCCAGCGGGTTGAGTTGCGATGCCCACTTGCCCAACGCCTGCTCCGCCTGGGCCGAGTCGCGCCGGGCCAGCTGGTCGAAGGCATAGAGCATGATTTCCCGGTCGCCGCGTCGGGCCGGATCAAGGCCACCCGCATTCAGCACGCGTGCCGGATCGCGGGCGGCCTGATCCAACAAGGCTGCGGACGGGCGTTGCGCTTCGGGCAGGAGAGTGGCGACCGCCCTGGCCACATTGAGATTGCCCGCCTCGAGCGCCAGGCGGAAGCGGCGCCAGAGGTCTTCTCCTCCGATCAAGCCGGCTGCGATCAGTTGTGTGAACAGGGGGGTGCAGGTCGACGGCATGTCGCGCCCGGTGAACCACAAGGACACCGCCTCGCGCTCATGGCTGCGATTGCCCTGCGCCCATTCCGCGCGATAGGCATAGCATTGAAGCGCCACATCGGGTTTGGCCAGTCGCGGATACTCCGCCAGCAATACCGGCCAGGCTTCTCGCGCACCGAGCGATTTCAGCCAGTCGGCACGCAGGATTTCGGCCAGCCGGCTACCCGGATAGCGGGCCAGAAAGTCCTTGATGCGGCCATCGTCCGTGCGGCGCTCCAGCATCAGACGCCAGTATTCGACATAGGGCGTCAAAACATGATCGGCCGGAATCTTGCGGGCGGCACGTTCCAGTTCCGGGAGCTTGCGCGCTGCATAGGCCTGCTGCGCCTGTTTCACCGCGGCATCGCCTGGCGCCGCCCAGACGGCCGTCGCTGCCAGTGCCGTCAACAAGAAAAAAAGAAGGGTTCGAAGCATCGTACGAGGGTAACACGCAGCCGCCATGAGCCATCCGGCCAGAATCGGGATGACCGCCGCGCATCCCGCTCATCCCACGACAATCAGGCGAGAAACAGTTTGTAGGCCGGATTGCGGGATTCGTCCCGGTAGCGGTAACCCAGTTCGTCCAGAAATTTCTGGAAACGGGGTTTTTCCTTTTCCGGCACCTGAATGCCGACCAGCACGCGGCCGTAATCGGCGCCGTGATTGCGGTAATGAAACAGGCTGATGTTCCAGCCGCGGCTCATGCTCTGCAGGAATTGCATCAACGCGCCCGGGCGCTCCGGAAATTCGAAACGGTACAGCACCTCGTTGACCGCCTCGGGCGCCCGCCCGCCGACCAGGTGGCGGATGTGCAGCTTGGCCATTTCGTTATCCGTCAAATCGACCGCCTCCAGCCCATGGCGCTGCAGCAACTCGACCACGCGTTCGCCCTCGCCCACGCCCGGAACCGACAGGCCGACGAACACGCGCGCCACCTCGGGATCGGCGTAGCGATAGTTGAATTCGGTGATGTTGCGTGCGCCCAGCAGACCGCAGAAGGTCTTGAAGCTGCCCGGCGTCTCGGGGATCGTGACCGCCAGGATCGCCTCGCGTTTTTCGCCCAGCTCGGCACGTTCGGCGACATGGCGCAGACGATCGAAGTTCATGTTGGCGCCCGAGGCCACCGCCACCAGCGTCTTGCCCTTGAGCCTGTCGCCCGCGATCGCCGCCTTCATCCCGGCAATGGACAGGGCACCGGCCGGTTCCAGGATCGAACGGGTATCCTCGAACACATCCTTGATCGCCGCACAGATGGCATCGTTGTCGACCCGGATGACTTCGTCCACGTGGCGCTGCGCCAGCCTGAAAGTCTCCTTGCCTACCCGTTTGACCGCTACGCCGTCGGCGAAAATCCCCACGCGCGTCAGCGTGACGCGTTCGCCCTTGCACAACGAACGCGCCATCGCGTCGGCATCTTCGGGTTCGACGCCGACGATCTTGATTTCCGGACGCAGTCGCTTGATGTAGGCCGCCATGCCGGCGATCAGCCCGCCGCCGCCGACCGGGATATAAACCGAATGGATCGGCTCGGGGTGCTGGCGCAGCAATTCCATGGCCACCGTGCCCTGCCCGGCGATCACGTCGGGATCGTCGTAGGGGTGGACGAAGGTGGCTCTGGATTCCCTGGCGATCCGGGTGGCGTGATCGCAGGCTTCATCGTAGTTGTCGCCGTGCAGGATCACCTGTGCGCCGCGCGCCGCCACCGCATCGACCTTGATTTTGGGCGTGGTCGCCGGCATCACGATGGTGGCGGTCGCACCGAGTTTTTGCGCCGCCAGCGCCACGCCCTGCGCGTGGTTGCCGGCCGACGCCGCGACCACTCCGCGTGCCAGCTGCGCCGCCGTCAGCCTGGCCATCTTGTTGTAGGCGCCACGGCACTTGAAGGAGAACACCGGCTGCAGATCCTCGCGCTTCAGCAGAATCCGGTTGTTGAGGCGGCGCGACAAATTGTGGGCCATGTCGAGCGGCGACTCCACCGCCACGTCGTAGACGCGCGAAGTGAGGATGCGTTCGAGATAATCGTCAGGTGAATTCATGGTGTCGGCGCGTGCGGAGTTTGTAAAAAAGGGGCGATGCCGCTATCTTAGCGGGCTGCATCGAAAACGACGAAAACATCATGACTCAGGACGAAATGAAGCAAGCCGTGGCACGTGCCGCGGTGGATTATGTCAAGGGCGGCATCATCGGGGTAGGCACCGGTTCGACCGCCAACTATTTCATCGACGCGCTGGCCGGGGTAAAAGGCCGCATCGACGGGGCGGTCGCCAGTTCGGAAGCCACGGCCGCCCGCCTCAAAAGCCACGCCATTCCGGTGCTGGAACTCAACAGCGTGGGCGAACTGGAAATCTACGTCGACGGCGCCGACGAAATCACCGAACATTTCGCCATGATCAAGGGCGGCGGCGGCGCGCTGACGCGGGAAAAAATCGTCGCCGCGTGCAGCAGGCAGTTCATCTGCATTGCCGACGAAAGCAAGCGTGTGGGGGTGATGGGCAAATTTCCACTGCCCGTCGAGGTGATCCCGATGGCACGTTCGTATGTCGCACGCGAGCTGGTCAAACTGGGCGGACAACCGCGATTGAGAGAAGGATTCACCACCGACAACGGCAATCTCATCCTCGACGTGCACGGTTTGTCGATCGTCGATCCGGTATCGCTGGAAACCACGATCGATCACATCGTCGGCGTGGTCACAAACGGCCTGTTTGCGCGGCGCGGCGCGGACGTGCTGCTGCTCGGCACGCCCGCAGGCGTCCAGACCTACACCAGGTAATCGTCACTGCGGCTGCGGGGATTCGTCGTCGGGCGCCTGCTCCCCGGCGGGTACGCGATATTTTCCGGCGGCCCACTGCCCCAGATCGATCATCTTGCAGCGCTCGCTGCAGAACGGTTTCCAGCGATTTTCCGCCACCCACGCGACGCTTGCCCCGCAGGTCGGGCAACTGACGACTGGCGGGGGCGCGGCGGATTTCACAGTGTGCAGAAAGTCAGATCGAAATCGATCGGCAGCTCGGTGCAGGTTCGCTGCGCGCCCGATCCCGCGTGAACGAAACGGATATTCAGCAGGTATTTGTTGGCCGAAATTTCCGGCACGCAGGGCTGCTCATCCACCAGGGTGACCCTGATGAGCTGAGGATTGCGCGATTCGAGCATGCGCTGATAGCTGCCATGGTTCGCATGCTGCCGCTCGGGTTGTCCGCTGTCGCGCAGCAATCCGAGCACGATTTCGACCGCGGCGCGAATCGACGAGAACGGCGCCAGCCACTTGTGCAGCTCGCTCAAGCGCTTCTCCGCCGCCTGGTGCAGCCAGAAATGATAGGAAGGCAGATCGAACTCGCACATGCCGCCCGGAATGGCGGCACGCTGCTTGATGGCCATCAGCCAGTCGTCTTCGCGCAGATGCTGGCCGACTTTTCCGGGCAACTGGTACATGCCGTCATGGGCGGCCTCGATCGCAGTCAGCACCTGTTCCAGCGTGGTCTCCTGCACATGCGGGTTGCCGCGCAACGCGGTCAGCACCGCCTTCTGCCGGTCAAGCTCCTGTAGCAGATCGGACTTGAGATCGGCGCGTGCCGCGACTTCGGCCATCTCGAACAGGGTCAGCAAGGCGGCATGATGCGCGTGCGAACCGGCCAATGCGGCGTAGGCATCGAAGCGATCGAACAGATCTTCCAGCCGCAAGAGGGTGCGGATGCGTTCGCTCAGGGGATATTCGTAATGGATCACGCCGCAACGCGTTGGTTTGGTTGGACCGATTGTCGCCGATCCATATGGAAAATCAAGACGGCTGCATCGTGGAAAACGCCAGATAACGCCGATGCAACGCCGCCACCTGATCGCGCAATGCCTCGGGGGAAGCCGTGTTGAGAATCACGTCGTCCGCGCGAGCCAGGCGCGCGGCACGCCGCGACTGCGCCCGGAGGATGGCGCCCACCTCATCGCGGGTGAGTCCGCTGCGCGCCATCACCCGCTCAATCTGCATCTCTTCGGGACAGTCAACCACCAGAATCCGGTCCAGCATATCCTGATACGCACCGGTCTCCACCAGCAGGGGAATCACGATCAATACGTACGGCACCGCCAGGGTGGCAAGCGTTTGCGCCACACGCTCCCGGATGCGCGGGTGCAGGATGGCCTCGAGCCGGTGCCGGGCGCCGGGATCGGAGAATACGCGCCGGCGCAGGGTGGTCCGGTCCAGGCTGCCATCCGCCTGCATGACCGTTTCGCCAAATTCCGCCCGGATCGCATCCAGGGCGGCATTCCCCGGCGTGCTCAGTTCACGTGCGATGACATCCGTATCGATCACCGGCGTGCCCTGTTCGGCAAACAGCCCGGCGACGGTCGATTTGCCCGAGCCGATCCCGCCAGTGAGGCCGACCACAAACATCAGAATTGGGCAAGGTAGGCCTGCGTCAGGTCGGCACCGAAAAACAGCGCCGCCAGCCCTCCCCCCGCCAGATACGGGCCAAACGGAATCGGCACGCGACGATCATGTTTCACCAGCACGATCAGCGCAATTCCGATGACCGCGCCGACTCCGGACGACAGCAGCAACGTCACGGGCAGCATCTGCCAGCCGAGCCAGGCACCGATGGCCGCCAGCAACTTGAAATCGCCGAATCCCATGCCCTCCTTGCCGGTTGCGAGCCTGAACAGCCAGTACACCGACCACAGTACCAGATAGCCCGCCACGGCACCGACGACCGCATCGGGAAGGCTGGCGAAAACCCCATACACGTTGAAGATCAGGCCCAGCCAGATGAGCGGCAGGGTCAGGCTGTCGGGCAGCAGGGTGGTATCGAAGTCAATGAACGCCAGCGCGATCAGTGTCCATCCCAGCAGCAGCGCGCCCGCGGTTTGCACGCTGACGCCCCATTTCCAGGCAACCGCCGCCGACAGCAGCGCGGTGAGCAACTCCACCAGCGGGTAGCGCGCGCCGATCGACGTGCCGCAGGCCGAACAGCGCCCGCGCAGCCACAGCCACGACAGCAGCGGGATGTTTTCCAGTGCGGTGATCTGGTGCCCGCACTGGGTACAGGCCGAGCGCGGCAGCCACAGGTTGTAGCGCGGCGTATCGGGCGCGGTTTCGCCGCGCAGTTCGGCGCATTGCGCCTGCCATTCGGCTTCCATCATTTTGGGCAGCCGGTGGATGACGACGTTCAGGAAACTGCCCACCAGCAGGCCGAACAGAAAAACCAGCCCGCTGAAGAGGGCGGGTTCACCGTGCAGCACATCCATCAAACGACCGAACCCATCTTGAAAATCGGCAGATACATGGCGATCACCATGCCGCCGATAAGGGTGCCCAGCACCACCATGATGATCGGCTCCATCAGGCTGGAGAGCGCCTCGACCGCGTCATCGACTTCGGCTTCGTAGAAATCGGCCACCTTGCCCAGCATGGAGTCGAGCGAACCGGATTCCTCGCCGATGGCCGCCATCTGCAGCACCATGTTGGGAAACTTCCCCGAGTTCTGCATCGCCACGGTCAGCGCCGTGCCGGTCGCCACTTCGCCGCGGATCTTGCTGGTGGCCTCGACGAAGACCTGGTTGCCCGACGCCCCGCCCACCGATTCCAGCGCCTCGACCAGCGGCACGCCGGCGGCGAACATGGTCGCCAGCGTACGGGTCCAGCGCGCAATCGTGGCTTTTTCAATCACCGGGCCGAAAATCGGCAGCTTGAGCATGAGGCGGTCCATGAACATCTGCACCTTGCGCGAACGCTTCCAGGCCTGCAGCAGGGCGAAGATCCCGCCGCCGATGATACCGAAAATCGCCCACCACCATTTGACGAAGAAATCCGAGAGCGCCATGATCACCAGGGTCGGCCCCGGCAGATCCGCGCCAAAGCTGCTGAACAATTCCTTGAACGCCGGAATCACGAAAATCATGATGATGGCGGTGATGACGAACGCCACCACAATGATGGAGATCGGGTAGAACAACGCCGACTTGATCTTGCTCTTGATGGCAAGGATCTTTTCCTTGTAGACCGCCAGCCGTTCGAGCACGCCGTCGAGAATACCGGCTGACTCCCCCGCCCCGACCAGGTTGCAGAACAGCGCGTCGAAATGCAGCGGATGACGCCCGAATGCCTGGGTCAGGCTGCTGCCCTTTTCGATGTCCGCCTTGATTTCCAGCAACAGGCGCTGCATCGAGGGATTGGAATGGCCGCGCGCCACGATTTCAAAGGATTGCAGCAAAGGGACGCCGGCCTTCATCATCGTCGCCAACTGGCGGGTGAACAGCGTGACATCCTTGTCGGTGATTTTCTTGGCGCCGCTGAACAGGGTGCTCTGCTTCTTCACCTTGGTGACGGTGATACCCTGCTTGCGCAGCTGGGAATTGACCACCGCCTCGCCGCCGGCCTGCATCTGCCCCTTGACCTTCTTGCCGCGTTTGTCCATGCCTTCCCACAGGAAGGTCGGGGCCTTGACTGCCTTTGCCGCTGTTGCCATAGAACGGATTCCTTAGAGATTGGTGACAGCCTCGACCTCTTCCAGCGAGGTGAGTCCGGTTTTCACTTTCAGCAGGCCTGCCTGGCGCAGGTCAAGCACGCCTTCGCGCCTGGCCTGGTCGGCAATATCGGATTCATTCCCGCCCTTGAGGATGATGCGGGTCATGGCGTCGGTGATCGGCATGACCTGATAGATGCCCACCCGCCCCTTGTAGCCCGTGCCGCCGCAGATCTCGCAACCGACCGGCTTGTAGGGCTTCCAGCTGCCATCGAGCTGCTCTCCGGTAAAACCCGCTGCCAGCAGGGCTTCCTCCGGAATATCGGCAGGCTGCTTGCAACTGCACAGCTTGCGCCCCAGCCGTTGTGCCGTAATCAGGATCACTGAAGACGCCACGTTGAAAGGCGCCACCCCCATGTTCAGCAGCCGGGTAAGCGTCCCGGGCGCATCGTTGGTGTGCAGCGTGGACATCACCATGTGGCCGGTCTGTGCCGCCTTGATGGCGATGTCCGCGGTTTCCAGGTCGCGGATCTCGCCGACCATGATCACGTCGGGATCCTGCCGCAGGAAGGATTTAAGCGCCGCCGAGAAGGTCAGTCCCGCCTTGTCGTTGACGTTGACCTGGTTGATCCCGGGTAACTGGATTTCCGCCGGATCCTCCGCCGTCGAGATGTTGACGTCGGGCTTGTTCAGGATATTCAGGCAGGTATACAGCGACACGGTCTTGCCGGAACCGGTCGGGCCGGTCACCAGTACCATGCCGTAGGGGCGCTGCACCGCGTTCAGCAGCAATTCCTTCTGCCAGGGCTCATAGCCCAGCGCCTCGATTCCCAGCTGCGCGCTGGTGGGATCGAGAATACGCATGACGATCTTTTCGCCGTACAGCGTGGGCAGGGTGCTGACCCGAAAATCGATGGCGCGACTCTTCGACAGGACCATTTTCATGCGGCCGTCCTGCGGCACCCGCTTTTCCGAAATATCCAGCCGTGACAACACCTTGATGCGCGACGCCACCTTGTCCTTGATCGCCATCGGCGGCTGCGCCACCTCGGACAGGATGCCATCGCGGCGGTAACGGATCCGGTAATATTTTTCGTAAGGCTCGAAATGGATGTCGGATGCCCCGATATTGATGGCATCGAGCATGATTTTCTGTAGATAGCGCACGACCGGCGCATCGTCGATCTCGATCCCGCTGGTTTCCTGCTGGGCTGCGGCGCTTTCCTCGTCGGCAAAATCCAGATTGAGGTCTTCCGCGTTCAGCACGGCCATCGTGTTGTCGTTTGCTTCGCCGGCCTTCTCGATCAGCTTGCCCAGCTTGTCGTCTTCCACCACCACAGGCTCGATCGTCTGCCCGGTCTGGAATTTCACTTCGTCCAGTGCCTGCAGATGGGTGGGATCGGATGTCGCGACATACAGTTTGTTGCCGCGCTGATACAAGGCAACGACCCGCCGTTTCTGCACCAGTTTCGGATCGAGCAGCCCCTGTGGCAGGCTCTCGTGATCCATGGCATTCAGATCCATATAGGGGAAGCCGAACGAAGTCGCGGCAAATTCGGCAATCTGGTCGGATTTGAATCGCCGCCCCTTGATCAATTCGGTCACGAACGAATCACCAGACTGGCTGGCGCGCTTCCAGACCCCTTCCGCATCACCCTCGGACAGCCAGCCATGGTTGACCATGGCACGCGCCAGCCCGGTTAAATTGTTGGTGTTTGTCACAGCTGCCATAGCTCGATTCCAGACAAGTCCAGCGTCAAATTATCGTCCCTTCGCCCGTCCGGAAGGGACAGACACAGGGAATCACAGGCCTTAACGGCAATTTTCCGACTAAATTGAGACGTGTCCGGGCTGGGCTGCTTCCGTCGGCGGCACATGGATGCGCGCCATCTTGACCGCGCGATCCTGCGTCTGCACGATTTCAACCGGCACATTGCCCAGTTTGATGCTCACTCCGGCTTCGGGAATATCCTCGAATTGCTCCAGCAACAGGCCGTTCAGGGTCTTCGGGCCATCCAGTGGCAGCGAGAGGCCCAGCTTGCGATTGAGGTGGCGCAGCAGGACGCTACCCTCGACCAGCCAGCTACCGCCTTCCTCGTGCCGCAAATAACCCGCGTCGGACGGCGCATGCGTGGTGAATTCTCCAACCAGCTCCTCCAGCAGGTCCTCCAGCGTCACCAATCCCTGCAGTTCGCCGTATTCATCGACGACCAGCGCCAGCCGTCGACGACCCGACTGAAAATTGCGCAACTGCGTGAACAGCGGCGTACCCGCCGGGACGAAATAGGGGTCTTCGAGGTTTTCCTTCAGGGCCTCCAGATCCAGTTCCTCGCCGGTCAGCGCGTACAGCACCCGGCGCACATGCAGTACGCCCAGCAGATTGTCGGGCGAACCGGCACGCACCACCAGCCGGGTATGGTGGCTGGTGGATATCTGCTGTTGTATCCGATCGAGGTCGTCCTCGATATCGATCGATTCGATCTGGCTGCGCGGCGTCATCACGTCATCCACGGTGATGTCTTCAAGATCGAGCAGATTCATCAAGAGCCGGTGATGTTCGCGCGGCAGCCTGCCTGACGATTCCAGCACGATGGTCCGCAACTCCTCCAGACCCAGGCTGTTTTCCTGCCCCGGTTCGGGCTGCCTGATCCGCAGCAGCCGTAAAATACCCTGCACGAACAGGTTCACGAACCACACCACGGGATAGGCCAGCGTCAGCAGCGGCGTGAGCAGCAGCGTCGCCGGGTAGGCCACGCGTTCAGGGAAGGCGGCACCCACCACCTTGGGCGTGACTTCGCTGAACACCAGGATCAGGAAAGTGAGCAACAACGTCGCCACGAACAGCACGGCTTCACCGGAGCCAAACAGGCGAATCGCCAGCACGGCCGACAGCGTGGCCGAAGCGGAATTGACCAGGTTGTTGCCGAGCAGGATGACGCCCAGCAGCTTGTCGGTCCTGCCCAGCAGCGCCTGCGCACGGATCGCCCCCCGCACACCGGATTCAGCGGCATGGCGCAGCCGATAGCGGTTGATCGCCATCATCGCGGTTTCCGACGCGGAAAAGAAGGCCGAGGTCAGCAGCAGGGCGGCGAGTACGGCGAAAAGCGTACTGGTAGGGATACTGTCCAATCAGAATTGCCTCAACGCCGGAGGATCACTTCCAGCACGAACTGGGTACCCAGATAGGCCAGCAGCAACAGGGTAAAGCCCGTGATCGTCCAGTAAAGTGCCGTGCGGCCGCGCCAGCCGCGAAAATGCCGTCCCAGCAGCAAACCGCCAAACACCAGCCAGGACAGGATGGCGAACACGACCTTGTGGGTAAACTGCAACGGCTTGCCGAACAGCTCTTCGGAAAAAAATATTCCGCTGAATACCGCCAGGGTCAATAGCGCAAACCCTATGCCGATGGTTCTGAACAGCATCGCTTCCAGCGTCAATAAAGGCGGCGCGCCCGCTTGCAGCAAGGCCCCGCGATGCAACTGCTTTTCCAGCATGGTCATCATCACCGCATGCAGGGCCGCCACCGCCAGCAAGCCATAGGCAAGGAAGGACACGACCAGGTGCGCGCGCAGGGCCAGCGTCTGCGAATCGGGAATGGCATGGGTTTCGGTAAAAACCGCCATGGCCAGCACGGACACCGCGGCCAATCCACTGACCCATGACTGCAGACGCGCCAGGGGCGCGCCCTGGCTGGCCAGCCAGTAGGTCAGCGCGGTCAGCCATAGAATCGTCGACAGGGAATTGCCGAATCCCAGCCGGATATCGCCCTGCGCCAGCACGGAGTTGAAGATCAGTGCGCCATGCGCCAGCAAGGCCAGCGGCGTCAACACGCGCACCGACAGGGCGGACGGCCCATGTTGCAGGCGCCAGGCAATCCAGCCATACAGCGCACTGACACACAAAGTAACCAGCAATAACGGGGACATTCGTTAAAATGGAATCTGGATTCAGTCAGCCTCATTATCCATGCCGCCCATGGCGGCAACAAGGAAGCCATGTTAGAAAATCTCAGCGGACGCCTCGCCGGCGTCGTCAAATCCCTGCGTGGACAGGCGCGCATCACCGAGGCCAACGTGCAGGATACGCTGCGCCAGGTACGTCTCGCGTTGCTCGAAGCCGACGTTGCGTTGCCGGTCGTCAAGGGCTTCATCGAAGCGGTCAAAACCCGCGCCCTGGGCCAGGAAGTGCTCGCCAGCCTGTCGCCGGGCCAGGCGCTGATCGGCATCGTCCACGAAGAACTGACCCGCCTGATGGGCGGCGAGAACGCCGACCTGAACCTGGCCGCCACGCCGCCTGCGGTCATTCTGATGGCCGGTCTGCAGGGCTCGGGCAAGACCACCACCAGCGGCAAGCTCGCGCTGCTGTTGAAAAACCGCAAGAAAAAAGTCCTGCTCGCCTCCGCCGACGTCTACCGACCCGCCGCCATCGACCAGTTGCGGCAACTCGGCAAACAGCTCGATGTCAGCTTTTTTGAAGCCGGCGACGAACGCGATCCGCTGAAGATCGCCCAGGCCGCGCAGGATCACGCGCGCAAGCAGTTCTATGACGTGCTGATCGTCGACACCGCCGGCCGCCTAGCGATCGACGCCGCGATGATGGCCGAGATCAAGGCGCTGCACGCCACGGTCCAGCCGGTCGAGACGCTGTTCGTCGTCGATGCCATGCAGGGCCAGGACGCGGTCAACGTCGCCAAGGCTTTCAATGAAGCACTGCCGCTCACCGGCGTGGTGCTGACCAAGCTCGACGGCGACGCCCGCGGCGGTGCGGCGCTGTCGGTGCGGCAGATCACGGGCAAACCCCTCAAGTTCATCGGTGTCGGCGAAAAGCCCACCGGGCTGGAAGCCTTCCATCCCGAGCGCATGGCGCAGCGCATCCTCGGCATGGGCGACGTGCTCTCGCTGATCGAGCAGGCGCAAGGCTCGGTCGATCTGGCCGAAGCCAGGAAACTCGCCGACAAGGTCAAGAAAGGCAAGGATTTCGACCTCGAGGACTTCAAGGCGCAGATCCAGCAGATGCGCAAGATGGGCGGCCTCTCGGCGCTGATGGACAAACTGCCCGGCGCCGGTCAGATGGCCATGCCGACCGGTGCCGACGACAAGGCAGTCAACCGGATTGAAGGCATCATCAACAGCATGACCCCGCTGGAGCGCCGCAAGCCCGACATCATCAAGGCCAGCCGCAAGCGCCGCATCGCCGCCGGCGCGGGCGTGCAGGTGCAGGAAATCAACAAGCTGTTGAAGCAGTTCGAGCAGGCCCAGAAGATGATGAAAATGATGGGCAAGGGCGGCCTGTCCAAGATGATGCGCGGCATGAAGGGCATGTTGCCCGGAATGCGGTAAAGCCTGCCGCTGGCAAGTCCGGGGATTTTGGGTATAATTCGCGGTTTTCTCCGTTTACCCGGTGGGTTAGATCATGGTCGTTATTCGTCTTTCGCGCGGCGGCGCCAAAAACCGTCCTTTCTACAACGTGGTGGTGGCTGATTCGCGCTGCCGCCGCGATGGCCGTTTCATCGAGCGCGTCGGTTTCTATAGCCCGACGGCTTCCGAAGGCGCCGAATCGGTACGCCTGAATGCGGAGCGCATTGGCTACTGGGTCAGCAATGGCGCGCAGATGTCCGACACCGTCGCCCGCCTGGTCAAGCAGAACAAGCCCGCTGCCGCTGCCTGAGTTGAATCAGAGCAGCGACTGGGTCGTGATGGGGCGCATCGCCGCCCCATTCGGTATCAAGGGCTGGGTCAAAGTCCAGCCCTACAGCGAAGACCCGGACGCGTTGATGGATTTTGAATCCTGGCGCGTCGGCCGTGACGGACAACAGAGGCATTACAGCGTCGAAGCCGTCCAGGACCATGGCAAAGCCCTGGTCGCCAAACTGGCCGGCATCGACGACCGCGACACGGCGTATGCCCTGCGCGGACAGGAAATCTCGGTGGCGAAGAGCGCATTACCGCCGCCGGGGGAAAACGAGTTTTACTGGTCGGATCTGATCGGTCTGAAAGTCGTCAACCGGGAAGGCGTCGAACTGGGCACGGTCGACAGCCTGATGGAAAGCGGCGCGAACGATCTGCTGGTCGTCAAGGGTACGCGCGAACACCTGATTCCGTTCGTCGCGGCCTTCGTCGGCAAGGTGGATCAGACGGGCAGAACGATCGAGGTGGACTGGGGCGAAGATTACTGATGCGCTTCGATGCGGTCACGCTCTTTCCCGAGATGTTCGATGCCGTACTGGATTACGGCATCACCCGGCGGGCACTGGACCGCGGCTTGTATCGGTTTCGCGCATGGAATCCGCGCGACTTCACCGACGACCCGCACCGCACGGTGGACGACCGGCCCTATGGCGGCGGCCCCGGGATGCTGATGCTGGCCGAACCGCTGGACTGCGCGCTGAACGCAGTACGGCAGGATCTGGCGAACGAGAATTTGACGCCCTGGGTGGTGCATTTTTCACCCCGCGGCCGCCCCCTGACCCAGCGGCGGGTGATGGAATTGAAAGAAAAACCTGCGCTGGCATTGCTGTGCGGGCGGTATGAAGGCATCGACGAGCGGCTGCTGCAGCGCCGCGTGGACGAGGAGGTTTCGCTGGGCGATTTCGTGCTGTCCGGCGGCGAACTCCCTGCCCTGGCGCTGATGGATGCGCTCATCCGGCAGCTGCCGGGCGCACTCAACGACGCGGAATCGGCGGCACAGGATTCGTTCACCAACGGCCTGCTCGACTGTCCCCACTACACCCGGCCGGAAGTCTGGCAGGGCATGGCGGTGCCGGACGTGTTGAAAAGCGGCAACCACGCGGCGATTGCCCGGTGGCGACACGAAGAAAGCCTGCGGCTGACCGCCGCGCTGCGACCCGATCTGCTGGATCGGCTGCAGCACAGACCGGATTGACCCGGCCGCCTGCCCCCAGGCAGCCAGGAAATGAGCGGCCCCTTGCGGGGCCAACGTGAAACGGCGTGACGTCCGCCTTGGGATAACACCCAGGTCGCACCTCTCCCGCCAGATGCAAGGAAACATCATGAACATCATCGAGCAACTCGAACAGGAAGAAATCGCCCGCCTCGGCAAAACCCTCCCCGACTTCGCCCCGGGCGACACCGTCGTCGTCCAGGTGAAAGTGAAGGAAGGCACCCGCGAGCGTTTGCAGGCCTACGAAGGCGTCGTCGTCGCCAAACGAAACCGCGGCCTCAACTCCGCCTTTACCGTGCGCAAGATTTCTGCCGGCGAAGGCGTCGAGCGCACCTTCCAGACCTACTCGCCGCTGGTTGCCCGCGTGGAAGTCAAGCGCCGCGGCGACGTGCGTCGTGCCAAGCTGTACTACCTGCGCGATCGTTCCGGCAAGTCCGCGCGCATCAAGGAAAAGCTGCCCGCCCGCAAGGCCGCCGCAGCGGCCGCCGAATAAGCAGCCTTCCAGCCGTCACACCAAACGCCCGCTGCATGCGGGCGTTTCTGTTTGTGCGCTCAATGCCTGTTTAGCCACATAATCATGCCGAGGTGCATGATGATTGCTGGCTGCACCGGCAGCCGAGAACCGGAAAGGAAGCCCCCCATGACAGACCGTTTCAACACAACCCACGAAGACCACTGCTTCGGCTGCGTCTACTTCCCGCCCAATCTGCCGCAAAACGCTTACTCCGAAGCTGACTGGGCCATGTTGCAGGCGCGTTCGTGTTCGTTCGAGCACATGCCGGGAACGGATGATTGCCGGGCCAGCCGCAAGACCCATTGCAGTCTGGTCGACCTCGCCGAAACCCGTCGGGCCATTGCCGGGTCAGACGAATGAATTGACGCACCGCCCCAGCGGAATTCCGTGATGCCTGAATACGATTTCATCCTGCCCGCCCCGATGTGCCGCCTCGGCGCCTGCTTCAGCGGCGACGCGCTGACCCGGCTTGATTTCCTGCCTGCAGACACCGCAGTCTCGACGCAGTTGAATGCGCCGGCACGCCGACTGGCGCGCGAACTCGATGCCTACTGGCAGGATCCCGCCCACGCCTTTAATCTGCCGTTCGTGCCGCACGGCACACCGTTCCAGTTGCGGGTGTGGCACGCCCTGATGGCCATCCCGGCCGGACAGACGACGACTTATGGCGCGCTGGCGAAACGGCTCGGCACGGCGGCGCGCGCGGTTGGCCAGGCGTGCGGCTCGAATCCCCTGCCCATTTTCATCCCTTGCCATCGCGTATTGGCGGCCAACGGGCTGGGAGGATTCATGCATTCATCGAACGGCGCCCCTCTCGGCGTAAAAACCTGGTTGCTGGCGCATGAGCGACGCCCTGATTAGCCGGTTCTGCGATCACCTGTGGCTGGAGGACGGGCTGGCCGATCTGACGCTGGCCGCCTATCGATGCGACCTGAAAAATTTTGCCGCCTGGCTGGAAAACACCCATCTGCGGGGCCTCGATGCCGCCATGGCCGGCGACATCGAGGCCTATCTGGCATACCGCTTTGCCGGCCACAGCCAACCGCGCAGCGCGGCACGTTACAGTTCGGCCCTCAAGCGTTTCTACCGTTTCCTGCTGCGCGAAAACCTGATTGCCGCCGACCCCACGCTCAATCTCGACAGCCCCAAGCTGCCGCGCGCCCTGCCGAAGTCGCTCACCGAGGCCGATGTGGAGCGTCTGCTCGACAGTGTCGACCTCACCGCGCCGGCCGGCCTGCGCGATCGCGCGATGCTGGAAACGCTCTATGCCACCGGCTTGCGGGCGTCTGAACTGGTGGGGCTCAAGGTCACCGCGGTCAATCTCGACGACGGCGTGCTGCGCATCACCGGCAAGGGCAACAAGGATCGGCTGGTTCCGCTGGGCGAGGAGGCGGTGGCATGGCTCAAACGCTACCTGGCGGAGGCGCGTCCCGTGCTGCTGAACAGGCAGCTGTCCGATGCGGTGTTCGTGACCGCACGCGGCGGCGGCATGACCCGCCAGGCATTCTGGTACCTCATCAAGCGACACGCACGGGCGGCCGGAATCACGCGCCCGCTGTCGCCGCATACGCTGCGTCACGCCTTTGCCACCCATCTGCTGAACCATGGAGCCGATCTGCGGGTCGTGCAGATGCTGCTCGGGCATCGCGATATTTCCACCACGCAGATCTATACCCACGTCGCACGCGAGCGGCTGAAACAGCTGCATGCGCAACACCACCCGCGCGGCTGAGCGTTATCCGCGCGCGCTCGACTTCGCCAGATAAAACCACTCCTGCCCCGGCCGGGCATCAGGGTTGGGAAACACGACGTAGCCGTCACGGTCAGCCGTCACCGGCATGCCCGTGTGGCGAGTCCCGATGACTTCACCGGCGTGCACCCGATCGAAACTGGCCCAATCGCGGGTGAAACGGTCACCGCCATGGGCGCGGTCGACAACCTGATACAGACGCAACGTCCCCGCACCGCTTGCGGGCGCAGGCCTGGGCTCTGCCGCCAGGCCCAGATGCGCGAGTGTATTGCGAATGGCACGGTAGGCCACATCCGGTGCGGCGGGATCATCGTGCTGACCGCATTCAAGCGTAAGGGCGATCCCCCCCTGCGCCCGCATGTATTCGGTCGTGCCCACGCCGTAACGCACGTCGGCCTCGCGCGCCGGCACGCCGGCCGCCAGACGGCGCGCAACCCCAGCGGCGTAGGCATCGAGCCAGCCATCGACGAAGCGGGACACCCCCAGACGCAGTGCCCACGCGGTTTCTTCGGCCGAACGCGCGAAGGGTTCCAGCGGGCCAGGATTGTTTTCCGGCCCCAGCATGGCGAAGGGTTCACCCGCGGTATGAAACGAGTGCAGGTCGAGCAGCACATCGTGCTGCGCGAGCAACGGGCACAGCCAGTTGGCGATACGATCCTCGAATTCGATCGGGGTATCCGTGGGTTCAAGACTGCGGTTGAGGTTGCGCTCACCCATGCGTTGATGGCGCGCATAGGCCAGCGGGTTGGTCACCGGCACGAAGGTCGCGCTTCCCGAAACGAGCCCCAGCTGTCCGGATTCGATTTCCATGATCACGCGGCGGATCGCCCGTGTCCCGCAATGTTCGTTGCCATGCACGGCACCCAGCACGATCAGACGCGAGCCGGCTTTCAGGCTGCTGAACGACACGGACTGAACGTGCAGCGATTCAGGCGTATTCATTCATGCAGGGCCTTGAACAGGAGCGAGATGCTCGATCCTACCAGCAGTACGCCGACCAGGCGCGCCATCTGCGACTCGCTCAATCCGACCTGGAGACGCCCGCCCAGATAGAGGGCGCCCAGCATGAGGGGCAGCGCGGCAAAATAGGCGGTCCATACCTGTGCGTTCATCAGCAAGCCGGCGATCAGAAAAATGACGACCCTGGACATGCCGTCGGCGAGAAACAGTACGGAAAAGGTCGCCCGCAAATCGTCTTTATCCTGAATGCGATGGGTCAGATAAATCACATACGGCGGCCCGCCGGCACCGAACAGCGCGCCGACCGTCCCGCCCGTCAACGCGGCGGGCGCGGCCCAGGCACGCGTGACGGGTTTGTCACCATGGACATGGAACACGCTGCGTACGCCAAAGATGAACACCAGGCCGGCCAGCACCATCAACATGGGAGCAGTCGGCAAATTGGCCAGGAGCTTGGCGCCCAGCACCGCACCGAGCATGCCGAACGGGATCAGGACCCCTATTTCGTTCCACTTCACGCGTTCGAAATGGATGCCGCTCATCACGACCGAAGTCGTGAAATCCAGCAACAGGGTCAGCGGCACCACAAACTGCAGCGGCAGGAACAGCGCCAGCAAGGGTACCGCAACCAGCGACGAGCCAAAACCGGTCATGCTGCGGATGAGATACGCCACAAGCAGGATGACCGCCGTGAGGGCGATCTGCCCGGCGCTCACGCGCGCGTGCCGCGCTCAATGGCAATGCCGAGTTCCCTGATATCCGGCACGATGGCGAATTTGGTCACCGACACTTTTACCCACGGCGCGCCGAATTCATCGCGAATGATCGTGGCCACGTGTTCGGCCACCGACTCGACCAGCGTAAGCGATCGCGTGGCATTGAGCAGGGAATCCTTCACCCGCATGGCCACTGCGCCATAGTCGATGGTGTCGGCCACGTTATCGCTGCCACTGGCCTTGCTGTCGGGCAGCCCGATTTCCAGATCGAGCCGGACCGGCTGCGGCACTTTGCGTTCCCACTCGTATACACCGATAATCAGTTCGAGACGGAAGTCCCGCAAGAATAAAATGTCCATTGTCTTGATGATCCACGGCAGCGCCCGCCAACGAGCCTGCTCAAAATTCGCTATCTTACTGACTCGGGACGCATTGATGGATAAATTGAGCCGATGCCGCCACATTGCGAAACGAATGCCCCACCCATCCCTTAGCGAATCCCTATGACCCTGCTGTTGTTCATTGTCGCGGCCTACCTGCTCGGCTCCCTGTCGTTTGCCGTCATCGTCAGTCGCGCCATGCGCCTGCCCGACCCCCGCAGCTTCGGATCGGGCAATCCGGGCGCCACCAACGTGCTCCGCACCGGGCACAAAGCGGCAGCGGCGCTGACGCTGCTCGGCGATGCGCTCAAAGGCTGGGTCGCGGTCGTGCTGGCGCGCATGCTGGCGCCGCAATTCGGGTTGCCTGAAGAGAGTGTTCTGCTGTGCGCGCTGGCGGTATTCATCGGCCATCTCTTCCCGGTATTTTTCCGGTTCAAGGGTGGCAAGGGCGTGGCCACGGCGCTCGGCGTATTGCTCGGCCTCAACCCCTGGCTCGGCCTGGCCTGTCTGGCAACCTGGCTGTTCATCGCGCGGGTATTCCGTATTTCTTCGCTGGCCGCCTTGATCACCGCCGTGCTGGCCCCGGTTTATTCGGGACTGCTGACCGGCTGGGGCAGCACGACGATCGCCGTATCGGTGATCGCGTTGCTGCTGTTCTATCGCCACAAAAGCAATCTCATCAAATTGATATCCGGGCAGGAAGGCCGCATCGGTATCCGCTCCTGATCCCCACCCGATATGGCCTTTTTCGACAAAAGCATCGAACATGCAAAAGAAAGCCTGGCGGAGGTCTCGCGCGAAGCGATCGATCACGCCGGCAAACGCCTGTCCGTTGTGGTCAACGAAGGTGTGTCGCAGGCCGGAAGCGAACTGCAGGAGGTCATCTGGCGCGCCAGTCAGGAAATCGATGCCAAGCTCGACAAGATTTCCGACGAACTGCATGAGCAGCGCCAGTTCACCAAGGACGACGTGCGCGAACTGGTCGATTATGCCGGCGAACGGCTCGGCGCACTGATAGATACCCGAATCGTCCACGCCCGGGCGGAATTCTCGTCGCTGGTGCAGGAAAAGGTCGAATACTTCAAGCACGAAGTCGACAGCTTCTTCATTGAACGGCAACGTGATCTGGCGCGCGAGCGCCGACGGCTGTTCATCAACGTGGCCATCGCGATCCTGGCGTCGCTGTCGCTCGGTTTCGTGTCCTGGCTGTATCACGAATATCTCGGCGGCGGGCTGGACGTGTTCGCGCTCTTCCGCATCGTGTTCGCCTCGCTGGCCGGCGGCTATGCCGCCTACCTCGCCCTCAAATTGCTACGGCGCTGGCTGTCGATGTCGGAGCACAAAAAGGACACGCTGTTCCTGGTCAGCCGCTACTGGGGCGTGCTGCGCCCGGAAAGCATTTTCGGGACCGTGGTTCTGGTTTGCCTGATGGCGGCGTTGATGGGATTCCTGCTGTTTCCGGAACAGATCGTCCACTTCACCGGCGGCGAAAAATGGCTCAAAGCCTTGCGCGAGGCCTATCCGATATTCCAGGATTGAACCGCACCCGGATTACGCCCCCTCGAGTGTCGCCAGGTCCCAGCGCGGCTTGACCGTGAATGCCAGATCCGATGCCGGATGCGTCCGCGCCGCCAGGCGCTGCGCCCCGGCATACGCGATCATCGCACCGTTGTCGGTACAGAATTCCAGCCGGGGATAGAACACATCGATGCCGCGCGCGGCCGCCTCATGTGTGAGCCGCTCGCGCAGGTGCGCATTGGCGCCCACGCCGCCGGCCACCACCAGCCGCGTGGCGCCGCTATGCGTACAGGCAGCCAGGCTCTTGCTCACCAGCACCTCCGCCGCGGCCGCCTGAAACGCTGCCGCGATGTCCGCCGCCTGCTCCAGGCCCTGCTTGCGCACCAGCGTCAACACGGCGGTCTTCAAGCCGCTGAAGCTGAAATCGAAATCGCCCGAATGGAGCATCGGCCGCGGCAGGACAAAACGACCGGCATTGCCCGTTGCCGCCAGTTCCGCCAGGGCGGGACCGCCCGGATAGCCCAGACCCAGCAGTTGCGCGGTCTTGTCGAAGGCCTCGCCCGCAGCGTCGTCAAGCGTCTCGCCCAGCAGGGTGTAGCGTCCGATGCCCGACACCCGCATCAGTTGCGTATGGCCGCCCGAGACCAGCAATGCGACGAACGGGAATTCAGGGGGCGTATCGGAAATCAGCGGCGAGAGCATATGCCCTTCCAGATGGTGCACGCCGACAGCGGGAATATTCAGCGCAAATGCCAGCGCACGCGCCATCCCTGCACCGATCAGCAAGGCCCCGGCCAGCCCCGGTCCTTGCGTATAGGCGATCCCGCCCAGTTCGGCCAGCGTGCACCCGCTCTCGGCCAGAACCTGACGTGTCAGGGGTAGCAGCCGCCGGATATGGTCACGCGACGCCAGCTCCGGCACGACGCCGCCATAGTCGTTATGCATGGCAATCTGCGAATGGAGCGCGTGCGCCAGCAAGCCGCGCGCCCTGTCATACAGGGCAACACCCGTTTCATCGCAGGACGATTCGATGCCAAGTACCAGCATGGTCATGAAAATCAGATCAGAGGCCCCGCATGATAACGCGAGCAGGCAGCCCGGGGCGCGGTATGTAAATGCGGCGTGTCTGGGTAAAATCCACACGCTTTGCCAGTGCTTTCAAACATGGCGTTCCGCCGCCCTGTCGCCGACCATGGAAAACCTGATGTTGCACGATACTCCGATGAATTGCCCTGATGAACGCCAGCATGATCTCCCGGCGCTCGACGGCGGCCGCGCGGACCCGACTCCCGCTGCGCTGCGGTGCAAAATGCAGCCCCGCCGCCACGTCGGCAAGGCAGTGAGGTCCGCTTGCCCATGACACAGGCAGGAACGATGTGGCGTCGCGACATTCCGCCCGCCTGCCCCGCCGTCACCGTCAGGCAGGGACGGGGCGGCGGCGGATGGATCTTCTGGAAATCGCCCTCCCGCGTCGAGGCCACCAGGTGAACGCAGCCCCGGCTCCGATACCCGGTCTTGCACGCCGCCGGCCGCAACGGCTCCATGAGTATCTTGCGCTGGGGAGCGGACTGGTGCTGCTGGGCGCGATCTCACTGACCTGGTCGGCGCTCGCCGTACCGCTCCATTACGTCCTGCCCAGGCGCTGGGCTCACCTGCTCGGGCGCCGCTCCGTCACCACCTTGTTCCGCCTCTACCTCGGCGCGCTTGACCTCATCGGGGCCTGCCGCTTCGATCTCCGCGAGCTCGACACCCTGCGCAACGAAGGACCGCTGATCATCGCCCCCAATCACCCTTGCCTGCTCGATGCCGTCATGGTGATCTCGCGCCTGCCCAACACGGCCTGCATCATGAAAGCCGATATCGTCGACAATATTTTTCTCGGCGCCGGCGCCCGTCTCGCCGGCTACATCCGTAACGACGCGCGATTGAGCATGATCAGACAGGCCGTGGCCGAACTGAGAAACGGCAGCCATCTCCTGCTCTTTCCCGAAGGCACCCGTACGACCCGCTGGCCGGTCAATGCCTGCAAGGGGACCGCAGCGCTCATCGCCCGCCGGGCCAGGGTGCCGATCCAGACCGTGTTCATCGAGACCGATTCGCCTTATCTCAGCAAGGGCTGGCCCCTGTTTCGCTGTCCGGCGATGCCGATCACCTACCGCATCCGGCTCGGCCGCCGTTTCGATCCGCCAGCCAAGGCAGGGGCGTTCACCGAGGAACTGGAACGCCACTTCATCGATGCGTTGCGCGATGCCCCGCGTTTCCTGCCGCCCGATGCCCAGCAGGCCGCCGACGCTCCCCGTCCCGCCGGATGATGCCCGCAATCGACCTCTCGAGCAGCCATCTGGTGCTGATTCCCAGCTATAACCCGGGTGCACGCGTCTACGACACCGTGCGTGCCGCCCGCGCCCGGTGGGCGCCGGTGTGGGTCGTGGTGGACGGCAGCACCGACGGGACGGCCGTCGGCCTCGCAGGGATGGCGGCAACGGACCCCGGCCTCAAGGTCATGGTATTGCCGGAAAACGGCGGCAAGGGCGCGGCCGTGCTGCACGGCCTGGATCTGGCCGCCCGGCAGGGCTACACCCACGCCCTGACCATGGACTCCGACGGCCAGCACCCGGCCGATCTCATTCCGGCCTTCATGGCGGCTTCGAAACAGGCACCCGACGCGATGGTGCTCGGCATGCCGGTGTTCGATGCCAGCGCACCGGCCCTGCGGGTCCAGGGGCGCAAGCTTTCGAACGGCTGGGCCCATCTGGAAACCCTGTGGGCAGGTATCGGCGATTCGCTCTACGGCTTTCGCGTCTACCCCATCGAGCCCTTGCGTCAGGTGATGCGCGGCCAGCGCTGGATGCGCCGCTTCGACTTCGACCCCGAGGCCGTGGTGCGTCTGTGCTGGCGCGGGGTACGCCCGATCAATCTGCCCGCGCCGGTGAAATACCTGCACGCCGACGAAGGCGGCGTTTCCCACTTCAACTATTTGCGCGACAACATCCTGCTTTCCTGGATGCATCTGCGGCTGATGCTGGGTTTCGTGCTGCGCCTGCCGCTTCTCGTACTGCGCCGCCTGCGTACACACCGATCAGGCACACCATGAAAAATTCCATCGATACGTCCGCGCAAGGGATGCCAATCCCCCACCCCCTTCTCACCGCCGGTGGCGGCAGCGAACACGAGGGCAATGCAGCCGCGCCACCGGAGGCGGCCGACCGCGGTTGCCAGGTTTAAATCATGCCGCCGTTGACTGAAATCACCTGGCCGGTAATGTAGTCCGCCTGCTCCGATACCAGAAAGCTCACCAGATTCGCCACCTCGTCCGCCCGCCCGGCACGTTTCATGGGCACCAGGCGTTCGATGGCCGCCGCGTCGAATACCCCGTCGATCATTCCGGTCTGGATGATGCCCGGCGCTACCGCGTTGACCGTCACGCCGCGGCTGGCAAGTTCCAGCGACAGCGACCTGGTCGCTGCGTGCAGCGCGCCCTTGGCCGCGGCGTAGTTAACCTGTCCGCGGTTACCGGTGATCCCGGCAATGGAAGTGATGTTGACGATGCGCCCCCAGCGGCTGCGCAGCATCGGCATCGTCAGTGGCTGAGTGACATTGAAGAAACCGTTGAGCGACACGTCCAGCACACGGTGCCATTGCGCCGCGCTCATGCCGGGAAAGACCGCATCATCGTGAATGCCGGCATTGTTCACCAGTACCTGGACCGGGGCCTCAGCGACCAGAATCTCCAGCGCCGCACGGCTGGCCACGGCGTCGGTGACGTCGAAGGCGATGGCTTCGGCCTGTCCGCCGTGAGCCCTGATTTCATCGGCCAAAGCCTGGGCCCTGGCCAGACTCCGGTTGGCGTGGACGTAGACGAAGTAGCGATCGGCGGCGAGACGGCGACAGATGGCCGACCCGATACCGCCGCTGCCGCCGGTGACCAGCGCGCGTTTCATGTTGATCCTCCCCATTTGTCTGCGTCCAGCACGACTGTCGCGCGGCCGCTCAACAGCAGGCGATTCCCCACGGCCACGCGGAAGTCGTAAAGAATGGTGTTGTCGTCGCCGGACAGCCGTTCGGCCTCGATGTCCAGATCGGCCGCAATGTCATCCAGCCGCGCGACATGCAGGTCGACGCTGCGTACGCTCGCGAGATACCCGGCACGCGGTACCCCTGCGGCTGCCGTCAGCAGCGCGCCGTGAGCTGCCATGGCCTGCGCCGCGTACTCGACGCCACAGACCGCGCCCAAACCATCCTGCGCACGCAGCGGATTGTCGGCGTGACGGTGACTGCTCGCGGTGCAGCGGATCAGCCGGGCATTCCACTCCGTGACGCCGTCGAGCAGACACATGCTGCCCTGGTGCGGAAGATGCGCAAGCAGCCAGGCGTGGTCTAGCGGCATGCTTCGATTTCCACGGCCAGGCTGAGCGGTGCCAGATATTCCAGCACCACCCGCCCGTTGCACGCCTGCGCCAGGGCCTGCAGCAGCGGCAAGCCGCGCGCGGCTGGAATGACGCGGCGCAGGGCTTCGAGTCCGGGTTCGGCCAGCGTGCCGGGCGTATCGTCGGTCGGGCCGGCCTCGATCCGTGCCAGAGATTGCGCGCTGCGTGCCGGCATCAGCGCCAGCGCGATGCCGAAAGCAGAGGGAATCGGGCGCTTGGCGCGCAGAGGGTCGGGATACGCGGCGTCATAGGCCAGCAGCAGTGTGCCGGTACCTTCCACCACCACCTGCGTCAAGGCTTCCAGCAGGCCGGCGGCAAAACTGCCGTCATACGCGCACAGCACCGTGGCCGGTGTCATCGCGCCGGTGGCAATGCCCCAGTAACCGGCCGGGGCGTTGTGCACGGAATTGTGGAAACGGGTCGGCGAGAGGTGCCGGTCTTCGGACGCCAGGGTCTTGCAGAGGGCATCGCAGTTGTCGCCGTCGGCGCCCGAGGAGGAGAACACCGCCGCAAGCTGCCGGGCATCGAGCCGCCCGGCGGTGACGGCTTCGTACCCCGCGGCCAGGGCCACCTTGACGACCGTGCCGGCACGCCGGCGCTCGGCGAGGGGCAGCGATTGCGGCGCAGGCACGGCGATGGGCCGCGCTTCGTACGGCGTGCTGCCCGCCAGAATGGGCCGCGCCGCGATCCAGGAATCGAGCCCCGGGCCGATCATGCCGATGCCGTCGAGATACGCGCTCAGCTTCATTCGGCCTTCCCCAGGATCAGGCTGCAGTTGGTACCGCCAAAACCGAAGGCGTTACTCAGCACCCGGCGTGGAGCACCCTCCCGGTTCCCGGTGAGGTACTGGACGGGAATGCCCGGATCGACATGACGCGTATTGATCCCGCCAGGCAGGAAGCTCTGCTGCAGCACCAGCGCGCTGATGATCGCTTCCAGACCGCCGGCGGCGCCCAGCGTGTGGCCGGTCGCGCCCTTGGTCGAACTGCATGGCACGCGATCGCCGAACAGGGCGGCCACCGCCCTGCCTTCCGCGGCATCGTTGCCCGGCGTCGCGGTGCCGTGCAGGTTGATGTAGTCGATGTCGTCGCACTGCAGGCCGGCCGCGCTCAGCGCGGCGCGCATCGCCTTGCGCGCGCCCAGGCCTTCCGGGTGGGGCGATGACATATGGTGGGCATCGCTCGATTCACCCGCACCCAGCAGCAGCACGTCATCGGCGTCGAGGCTGCCGGCCGGGCGTTCGAGCAGAATGAAGGCCGCGGCCTCGCCGACGGAGATGCCATTGCGCCCGGCATCGAAAGGCCGGCACGGGCTGGGCGACAGCAGTTCCAGCGAATTGAAGCCGTACAGGGTGGTCAGGCACAGGGAGTCGACCCCCCCGACAACGGCCGCGTCGACCAGACCCGCCGCGATCATGCGCGCAGCCGCAGCAAATACCTTGGCACTCGATGAGCAGGCGGTGGAGACCACCACGGCCGGACCTTCAAGCTTGAAGACCCGGCGCACGAAATCGGCCACTGAATAGGTGTTGTGCGTCGTGCGATAGTTGAAGTCATCCGGCAGCGCGCCGCTCACTGGATCGCGTTGGCGGTAGGCCTGTTCGGTTTGCAGGATGCCGGAGGTGCTGGTGCCGAGCAGCACCGCCACGCGTCGCCTGCCATGGCGGCCGATGGCGGCTTCCACCGCAGCCATGAAACCATCCTGATACAGGCCCAGCAGGGCGAGCCGGTTGTTGCGGCAGTCGTATTCGGCGAGCGGGCCGGGCAGCTTGAATTCGTCCAGCCCGGCGACCTCGCCAATGTACGTATCGAGATCCCGCACTGTTTCAAACCGGCACGGCATCAGGCCGCCACGCCGGGCTTGCAGGGCAATGCGATGCGCCTCCAGGCCGCAACCAAGGCAGCTCGTTGCGGTGAAACGGGAAAGCCAGAGTGAATTCAACGGGTCAACCAATCCCAATGTGATGGATTCTTAACGTGCGCCACCAGCCGGCCTTCCTCAATACCCGGCGGATGCCGGCTTTGAACGGGCGCGACGGCGCCATGACAGCCAGGCCGCCACGCTTCCCAGCACGAGGCCGCCCCACACGTCCACCGCCACATGCTGGCGCGTGGCGAGGGTGGAATACATGATGCCGGCACACCACAGCCCGTTGCACAGCAGACTCCATCGCGGCGCACCGAATCCACGCAGCAAGCGATCCAGCCAGATTCCGGAAAAAATGGCGGTGGCGACATGCAGCGAGGGAAAGGCATTGCCTGCGGCATCGATGTGCTTGAGAAAGCCCGCTGCAGGATAACGCGCCCAGTCAATATTGGCTGCAGGGACCGCGGTAGGCCAGAAGTAAAAAACCATCAGCCCCATCAGGCAAGTCCCCGTCATCGCCAGGGCGTATTGATGGAGTTCGCGTCGCGTCGCGAGCAACGCCGGGGGCAGGGAGACATATACCCACAACGAGACATACAGCGCCATCGCCCATGGCTGGAAACCGATGGCCCGATCCAGCCAGGTAACGGGCATCACCGCGACCGGGTAGGCCGGGGCCTTGAGCACGCAGAAATACGCGCAGAAAAACAGGCCGATGAAAAGTGGCGTGCCCAATCCCTTCAGCATGGCGTGTCGGGCGATGGCCGTCGCAATCTGTCGGGTCCAGGGTGTTTGCTGGCTGTTCTTCAAGGCCAGTCCTCCGGGACACGGTCGTATCGATTCACGCATGGTGTGCCGGTCATGAAACGGCATCCCGCAAGCTGACAAAATTCAGTCCGGCGGCGGCGGCGGACTCCAGCACACCGGGCAGCACGGCAAGAACGACGGGAACGCCATGGGGTGACCGTGCGGCATTGCCGTCGTGCAACAGCAGAATGGCGCCCGCCCGCAGGTCGCGCAACAGCGCATGCCTGACCTGATCGGGGTCGCCGATCCGGGTATCGAAGCCCCGCGCCGACCAGCTGGCGAGCGTCAAGCCCAGTCGCACCAGCACGGGATCGAGAAAAGGATTGCGCAAGCCGGCCGGCGCACGGAAAAACAGCGGGCGCTGGCCGGTAATCAGGTGGAGCGTATGTTGCGCGGCCTGCACTTCGCGCATGAAGCCACGCGGGCCTTGCAGCGAAAAATCATGGCGGTGATGCTGGGTATGATTTTCCACGGCATGGCCACGGCGTACGATTTCCCGGCATAAATCCGGGTAGCGTGCCGCTTTTTCGCCCACACAGAAAAAAGTGGCCTGAACCGCGTAACGATCCAGGATATCCAGCACCCGCGGGGTCACGCCGGGATCCGGTCCGTCGTCGAGAGTCAGGGCGATTTCATTTCTGGCGACGGCGGCGGCAGGCAGGCGCGTCCAGTTTGGCCCCAGCCAGTGACTGCGCGGCCACAGGCCCACGACAGCCAGCAACAGGTGATCGATGATCACGGCACCCAGCGCCCAGCGCCACTGCGCGGGCGCGGCGATGACGCCCGCCAGCGCCAGACCGTGCAGCGCGAGGGATGCCCGGATCAACAGCGTGGGTTTCCAGGCTGAATCACGCATCGGCTCGCCGGGCAAAAATCGTCGAATAAACCAGCGCCAGGATGACGCCCGGCGCGACGGTGACGCCCATCGCCTGCAAGATGGAGACGTTGGACAGCGCAAGCAGGCCGAAACCTGCGACGGTGGTGAGGTTGGCAAACAGCATGGAGACGAGCGTGCGCGGCGGGATGGGTACGCGCGGGTCGGGCCGATCAAAAAACAGGGCGTAGTTGGAGCCCACGGCGATCACCAGCAACAGCCCGACCAGGTGCAGAATGATCAGCTGCTGGCCGAACAGGCTGAGCCCCGCGGTCACCGTGATGACCGCCGCAGCCAGCGGCGCGATGATGCGCAGCACACGCAGGGGCGAGCGGAAAACCGCCCACAGCAGCGCGATAATGGCGACCAGTCCACCGAGCGACAGCACGATGGCTTCATGCAGGTAGCCGGAATACAAACGATCCGATTCGGCCTTCATGTCCACGAACCACACATCGGGCATCGTGCTCAGTGCAGCGCGAATTTGAGCCGCATCGATGCTGCCCCCCTCGGGCGCGGTCAGCGGCAACAAGGCACGCCATTGCCGCTGTTGCTGAATGAGCAGGGCGTCGACCGCCATGGCCATCGAGGTCTGTTTCAGATCGGCAGCCTGCAGAAGGGGGCGATTGCGCGCTGCGTCGACATCGTCCAGAAACGGTACAAACCGGCGAGCATCCACCGGCAGGCCTTCGACAGCCTGCGCAAGACGCGTTTCCAGCACGGCGCGCGCGGGCAGGCTGTGCTGCCGCGCGTGCTGCGTGGCCACGCTGGGAAGGTAACGGCTGGGGCTTTCGAACCCGGCCAGTTCGCCTTGTTCGACCAGCGTTTGCAGCCGCGCGGAAACGTGCTCGGAGGCACGCAGGACAGACTCCTGATTCGCACCGGACACGACGACCAGGTAGCGCACATCCGGCGCGCCCATGTCGGCGCGCAAACGGGTATCGAGTTCCACATCCGCTTGCGACACCGGACTGAGCGATGCAATGTTGGCATTCCACAAACTGGCTCGATGATCGACCACAATGGCGCAGGCCGCCAGCAGCACGATCGCCGCGGGCCAGCGCAGGACCGCGGCGCCTTGCACGGCCCGGGAGAGGGCAAGGCCGATAGCCGATACATCATGAATACGGAAATTTGCGGGCAACAGGGACGGCAGGACGAAGCGCGTCACGGTCGCGGCCGCGATCAGCCCGGCCATGGCATACAAGCCGAGTTGAGCCAGGCCCGGAAAACCGGACAGCAGCAGCGAAGCAAAGCCGAATATCGACGTCAGCACGCCGAGGCGGATGGTGGGCCAGAAGCGCTTGATCCAGTCCTGGCGATCCGCGCTGTTCTGTTCCGATTGCACAAACAGGTAGATGGAATAGTCCACCGCTTCACCGATCAGGGCAGTACCGAATCCCAGAGTAATGCCGTGTACCGTGCCAAAGCCCAGACTGACGGCCGCAATACCCGCCAGCACACCGCTCATCACGGGCAACAACCCCAGTACCAGTGCGCTGAAGGAACGATAGACGAACCATAGCAGCGTTGCGATGAGCGCAAGACTGATCAGGGACAGGCGGGTGACCTGGTGCTTGATGCTGTCGCGCGACGTCACCGAAAACACGCCGGGACCGGTCATCACCAGTTTGGCGGAGGGCGTGGCGCCGGGTGCGTGATCGAACGCCTGCCGAATTGCGGCCATGGCGCCTTGCTGGGCGTCGGTGTCGCTTCCCGCGGCTCGCGTTTGCAACAGCATCAAGGCGCGCGAGCCGTCCCGCGAGGCCCAGACTCCCTCCACTTGTTTCGGGTGGGTGCCGTGGTCGAACTGGTCGAGCAATTGCACCATTTCTCCGGTTGGATCGCGTGGCAGCATGGACTTGACCAGCAAACCAGCCGGCGAGGCCAGCAGGTCGATGCTCTCGCTCAAGGCGGCATGCAGGCCTTCGACGCTGAAGCGCGCAGGAACCACTGCCGGGCTCAACAGGTAACGATTGTTGAACAGGAACATGCGGTCGCGTTCGGCATTGACAGGCTCTCCGTTATTGACGTTCAGGAAAGCATGATCGGCGCGCAGACGCTGTGCGATCTCCCTGGACAGTCTGGCACGGGTCGGCGCATCGGCACCCTCTATGCCGACCAGGATCAAGCGTGAAGCGAGGCCATCGCGTATTTGATCCATGAGCAGTTGCTGCTCAGGCGTGGGGCTGCGCGGCAGAAATGCCGACAAGTCGGTGGTGAAGTGGGTGCGGCTGATGATGCCGATGCAGGCCAGCAATGAAACCAGCCACAGCACCATCGCGGTGGCGCCAGAGTGTCGCGGCGGGCTCATCACCGTGGCGTCAACTTTTCGATGGTCATCAACGACCTGTCGCCATCGGGCTGAAGGATCTCGATACTGCGCACCGCGTCCCCGGCCCCTGCTATCCTGATCCGCGCGATGATGGCGCCGACCCTGGCATCAAGCGGAGTGAGGATGAGCGTCCAGTCTTCCAGATCGCCGCTGAGCGCCAGGTGATACACGCGCTCAAGCGCCTTGCGATCGCCGGCCAGCGTGGCGCGGATGCTCTCGATCATGCCGCCCACCTCCGGGTAGTCCCTGATTTGCAGGACGCGCTTGCGTCGCCCGCGCTCCAGGGTGAGGGTATCGCCATCCAGCACCATGGTTTCGGGTCTTGGTTTCAGGGTGCGCTTTTCCAGGTGCGCCGGAGCGATGAACAGCAGTTCGCCGGACGACTCGACCGGCTGGTCGAGAATGGAAATGGTTTTTTTCTCGGTGAAGGTGGCCGTGCCTTGTGGCTGCTTCGCCAGACTGGCCATGAGTTGCGCAATGGAAAGCGGGGCCGCGTGCCCGGTCTGGCAAAGCAGCACCAGCCCGGCAAGCGCGCAGAATCGGGAACGGGACGGCCCGAATCGGCTCATTGACAGGCCCCCTTCCGGCGCCAGAAATCAAAGAAATTGAACCAATTGTAGGGGCTGCTGCGGCTGTGGCGTTCCAGACTTGCGACATAGGCCGCTATCGCCATCTGGATGGCGGCATCCCGCTCCTGCCGGCCAATGCCGCCGAAATCGGCCAGCCTCTCGAAGTGGATCGCATAGCGGTTTCCCCCCAGATAAAGGCCGCTCATGAACAGCACCGGCCGCCCGAGCATGGCGGCCAGGCGCATCGGGCCGACCGGAAATTCGGCATTCTCCCCAAGAAAGGGGATGCTCACGGTCGGGCCGTCACCGAGTGTGCGATCGCCCAGCATGCCGAGAACCATGCCCGCGTCCAGACAGGACCGCACCCGCAGCATCGAGTCGAGCTGTCCCAGCGGGATGATGTCCTGTTCCGCTGCCGGATTCATGGCGGCCAGTGCGGCGTTGAGCTTGCGGGCGTTTTCCTCGTACATGACCATGCCCACCTTGAGGCCCGGCTGACGACGGCCGAGGGCTCGCATCACTTCGAAACTGCCCAGATGCGCCCCCATCAGGAAAGCGCCGCGACCGGCCGCCAGCACTTCCCTGATGACCGCCTCGCCATGTACCTCCACCTGGAACAGGTCGAAACGCGCATTGATCAGGAAGAACCTGTCGTGAATGGTCGAGGCAAAACTGTGGAAATGGCGGAACAGGTCAGCCAGCCGGGGTTCCCGCCCCAACGCCCGGCGCAGGTAGGCACGCGAGGCGGCCCTGGCAACAGGTGAAAAAATCAGGTAGTAGAAAATGGCCCCGCCCAGAATCGGGCGGGTAGGCGCACGCCCCAGCTTCAGGGTAAGCCAGGCCATCATCCGCAGCATGACCCTGTTGCTGCGCTCCGGACGCTGCGCCCACTCCGCCCGGGGGGTGCCTGGGGACGGATGCCGCGGCATGTTCATGACGAGCCCGCCTGCGCAAACACCATGACACCGCTCGCCACACCGCGCTCACCGCCAGCCGGATCCGGACAGCGGATCTCGAAGCGGACGCCACCCGTCGGCGGCGCGGTGCAATACAGGACAAGGGGCTCACCGGGGCTGACCGGGCTGAGGAACTTCGCCACCCTGATTTGCGCGGCCATGGCCGGCACCCCCTGCCGTGCCGCCAGGGCGCGCAACGCCGCGTCGAGCAACACCACCCCGGGGAGAACCGGCCGGCCAGGGAAATGCCCCGAATAAGCCCGGTGATCGGCGGGGATGTGCAGGGAGATCGCATGCTCACTCATGCCGCCATCCCGGTACTGGATCGCGCTTCCAGGCTTGCCTGCAGATCCTGGGTGAACTGGCCGGGGAGCTTGCCGGTGGCGTTGCGCGGCAGGGCATCGACGAACAGCAGGGGGCGCGGCAGAAAGACGGGGTCGATGCGCTCGCGCAGAGCCCGGACCAGGGCAGCCGGGGTGAAGCCGGGGGCGACTACCAGGGCGGCGAGACGGCCGACACGCTCCGGACTGTCCTCGCGCGGCAGCAGGAAAACCCCATCCTGTACACCCGGAATGGTATGCAGCTGGTGGTTGAGATACGCGAGCGAGGTGCGTTTGCCGGCGATATTGACCTGGTCGGCATGCCGGCCGTACAGCAGGAACGTGTCCGACGCCGTGTCGTTGCCGGTGAGTTCAATGACATCGGTGAGCCGGATCGGCTTGTCGAGGTGCCCGCCCTCGGCCCAGATGATCTGCCCCTCCCTGCGCACGCGAACATCCGGCAGGGTTTGCCACTCGGCCCCCGCGGCGGTATGCCGCGAAGCAAGCTGACCCGTCTCGGTACAGCCGTAAATCTCGTGGAGCGACACACCGAAACGGGCTTCGGCTTCACGAGCCAGATCCTGTGGCAGCGGAGCGGTGGCCGAAAGCAGCCGGTCGGCCACCGGCGACAAGGTCTGATCCGCGAGCAGCACACGCAGGTGGTAAGGGGTCGTCACCAGCACCCGGGGACGCGGCAGTTCCTCCAGGGCGGTACAAATGTCCGCGGGGTAGAAGGGACGGCCGGCATGCAATGCCGCGCCGCTTTGCAGCGGCATCAGCACGGTGGCCTCCAGGCCATACATATGCTGCGGCGGGACGGTGCCAAGGACGGCATGACCCGCGCCAATGCCCAGACGCGCCGCCCCCGCGCGCGCGTTGCGCACCAGATTGCCCCAGCGCTTGACATGGGGGACCGGCACGCCGCTGGAGCCGGAAGTGAATACCTGGGCGACGATCTGTTCGCCGGCGATGCCGGGAACAACGAAATTGGCCGTCAGCGGCGGGATCGACTCAGGATAGCGGAAGGTAGTCAGATCAACGCCGCCATCCTTCTTGTCAACAATGCAGAAAACATCCGGTGCGATACGCTGCATCTGCCGGACCATCTCAGGCGTATGGGTGGAGGGCAGCAAGCTGACCCGGCCGCTGACGATGCAGGCTGCCAGCGCGACGGTAAAGCGATAGCGGTCGCCGCACAGGTTGAGCACGTTCTGCCCCAACGGCAACTGGCCGGCGATGTACTCGACCTCGCCCAGGAACCGTCTGACGCTGACCGGCATGCCGCCACGCCAGGCCATCACGGCATCGGGGTGGCGATGGGCAATGAGCGGCAGGAAAGGCATGGGCGACAAGCAGGTTACCTGACCTGGCGGGCGCGCGACGAAGCGTCCGGAAGCATGGTGGAGGTTTTCCGGCAGGCGCGAATCCCATCCAGGATGCTGTGTTTTTCCAGATGCGGCAGCGTGCACAGGCGAACCAGATATTCAGCGGCGAACATCAGTGCAATCAGCGGAAAAGAGAGAAAATTGGCAAAAATCGACCAGATCTCAATACTGGAAAAGAAAAACAGAATGCCCGACACCAGGCTGACCGCCACAAAAAACAGCATCCACGCCAGCGTGATCTGACGCGTATACCGGGCCAGATCCGGCGCGAGATGGCCGTGCACCGCTTCGGCAAACCGGCTGCACATGGCTTTCCGCCCGCCCGTCAGGGTAACGCCGAAAGCAGCCGCCAGCATGGCATAGGTGCCGGCGTGCTGCAGAAAATACACCCAGCTGAAATTCCGTTCCAGTTCGCCCCAGAAAGCCCACAACACGCCTGCCACGGCCGCGCCCAGCAGCAGCATGGCTGGCCTGGCGGGCGAACGCCAGGCCAGCCAGAGCAGGAACGTGAAGGCGGGAGCCAGGGAAACAGCCACGCCCAGCGACGGGAAGGTGGTCGCGGCCGACGTGGCCGCGCTGTAATACGCCAGGATGGAATACGTCACGCCCAGCCCCGCGATACCCATCCCGCGCACAACCCGTCCCGGAGGAAAATTCATTTTGTCCTGTTCGCCGCAATGTGCCGGGTCAGGTTGGCAAGGGAACTGAAAATATGGACGTTGTCCGCATTATCGGCACGCAGTTGAAAACCGAAATGCCGGGAAACCACCAGCGCCACTTCCAGGATGTCGATGGAATCCAGTCCAAGTCCTTCGCCGTAGAGGGGGGCATCGGGCTGGATTTCCTGTGGGCTGATTTCAAGATTGAGGGCGGAAACGACGAGGCTGGCGACTTCGTTCTGCAATTCAGGATTGGCTTCAGGCATGGCAATTCATAACAAAATGGCTAGGGCACCCGAGGCAATCGGGCCGGCACCCATTATATTCGGTATGTGACCCAAGCAAGTCTGACCTGATCAAAGGCTTGCGGCGTCCCCAGGCGCGCAGGGTTACGTCGGCCGGCGAGGTCTTCTGCTACGTCCGTTCCGCCTGCTTTCCTGCCGCACATCGCCTTCCCTGCCGGGCAAAGGATCCGCTCCCCCGAATTCGGCCCGCGCAGAGGCGGCGCGGAAAATCCTTCTGGAAATATCCCGGAAGACTTGTTACCATGCTCGTTTTTCCCGCAACAGGAAGCTTTCCCAGGAAGCCCACTTCACATGCCCAGCGTCAAAGTCAAAGAAAACGAGCCGTTCGACGTCGCCCTGCGCCGTTTCAAGCGTTCCATCGAAAAAGTCGGTCTGCTGACCGAATTGCGCGCCCGCGAGTTCTACGAGAAACCCACCGCCGAGCGCAAGCGCAAGCTCGCCGCCGCGGTCAAACGCCAGAGCAAGCGCCTGCGCAGCCAGCAACTCCCCCCCAAGATGTATTGATTCTGCGTCCACGCAGAATACGCTTCACCCATGTCGCTCAAGCTCCGCATCACTGACGACATGAAAGCCGCCATGCGCGGCCGCGCCCATCCGGAAGAAGCGCAGCGCGCCAAAGAGATGGTGCGCCTCGGCACGATCCGCCTCCTGCTGGCCGCCATCAAGCAGAAAGAAGTCGACGAGCGGATCGAACTGGACGACGCCACGCTGGGTGATCCCGTTATTGGCGGCATCGTCGAAAAACTCATCAAGCAACGCAAGGATTCGATCAGCCAGTTCCAGGCTGCCGGCCGCAACGACCTGGTGATGGCGGAACAGGCCGAACTCGTTGTATTGCAGTCCTATCTGCCCGAACAGCTTTCCGCTGACGAGATCGAAGCCGCGGTGACCGCGGCCATCGCCGAATCCGGTGCGTCCAGCGTCAAGGACATGGGCAGGGTCATGGGCCTGTTGAAACCCCGCCTCGCCGGCCGTGCCGACATGGGGCAGGTCTCCGTGCTGATCAAGGCCCGCCTGGCGAGTTAAATCCGGCGGGTTAAATCCGGCGGGCTGAACCCGTCGCCCGGCATCCGCCCGGGTTTATCATGCAGCCACCATGATTCCGCGCGATTTCATCGATACCCTGCTCGCCCGCGTCGACATCGTCGACGTCATCGATCGCCGTGTGCCGCTGAAAAAAGCCGGACAGAACTACCAGGCCTGCTGTCCTTTCCACAGCGAAAAAACCCCTTCCTTCACCGTCAGTCCGACCAAGCAGTTCTACCACTGCTTCGGCTGCGGCGCCCACGGTACCGCGCTCGGCTTCCTCATGGAATACGAGCACATGGGCTTCCCCGATGCAGTGGCGTCGCTGGCACAGGATGCCGGCCTGCAAATGCCCGAAACGGCGCTCGAACCCGAGCGCCCCAAGCCGCCGCCCGCGCTATGGGACGCCCTGGGGCAGGCAGCGCAGTTCTACAAACAGCAACTCAAGCAAACGCCTCGCGCCATCGACTATCTGAAGCGGCGCGGGCTCACCGGGACCATCGCCGCCCGTTACGGCATCGGCTATGCACCGGACGGTTCGCCGCTGAAGCAGGTATTTGCCGATTACGCGGCCGATGCCCTCGCAGCGTCCGGTCTGGTTGTCGACGGCGACCATCGGCGCTACGACCGCTTCCGCGACCGCATCATGTTCCCCATCCGGAATGTCAAGGGGCAAATCATCGGCTTCGGCGGGCGCGTGCTCGATCAGGGCGAACCCAAATATCTCAATTCGCCGGAAACGCCGCTGTTTCACAAGGGTTCGGAGATCTACGGCCTGTTCGAAGCGCGCGCCGCGATCAAGGCTGCTGGTCGCGCCATCGTGGTCGAGGGCTACATGGACGTCGTGGCACTGGCCCAGCACGGCGTGGAATTTGCCGTGGCCACGCTCGGCACGGCCACCACGCCGATCCATGCCCGCGTGCTGCTGCGCCATACCGATCGGCTGATCTATGCCTTCGACGGCGACAATGCCGGGCGCAAGGCCGCCTGGCGTGCGCTGGAAAACACACTCGAAGCCCTGCAGGACGGCAAGGAGGTCAGCTTCCTGTTCCTGCCCGAAGGCGAAGACCCCGACAGCTACATCCGCAGCCATGGACATGACGTGTTCCTGCGGCTGCTGGATGACGCCACGCTGCCGCTTTCGGCCTTCCTGGTACGCGAGCTGGCGCGCAACCGCCGGCTCGACAGCCAGGAAGGCCGGGCATCCCTGATCAAGGATGCCCGGCCTCTGCTGGAAAAAATTGCCGCGCCGGTACTGGCTAGCCTGATTCGACGACACCTAGCGGAACTTCTGCACTTGCAGGCGGACGAACTCGGCCACCTCGGGGTCAAACCGGCCACCCGGCGGCATGTCACCGCGCCCCTTCCGCAGCGGCGGCCGGCGCCTTCGTTACTGCGTAATTTTGCCTGCATCCTGCTCATGAATCCTCTGCGTGCCGGCGAAGTGGAACCACAATGGCTCGATACGGAAGACCCATTGGGCCACCGCGTGAGTGAACTGATTGTCTGGCTACGGGAGGTCGGCGCCCTGAACCCGCAGACCCTCACCCAGGCCGCTCAGGGAGGCCCGCTGGAGTCTCTGGTGAATGAACTGATGGCCGATTTTCTCGACAAAGATGAAAACTGGGACTGGAATACCGAGTTTGATGACGCCGTCATGAAGATACGGGACAACTGGCGCCGCCGCCGCGAAGAAAGCTTGAGAAATCGCCCGTTGAACAGCTTGTCCGACATGGAACGCAATGAGCTGATCCAACTGCTGGCACGTTCCTAGCTTGCCAGAAACGTCAAGACAAAGTGCCGGCTTGCGGTACAATGGCCGGTTTTCAAAAGATTTTTTTCTGCCCGCGTGCAATGCGGGGGCGGACCTGAGCGGAGAATAACCTGTGGCTGTACGTGGAAGAAAACCAGGTGGTGGCGCCAAAAAACCCGAAGCGCTGCTCCCCCTGAAAGAGTTGACGCCGGTGGAAGCCGAGGCGCGCCGCACCCAGTTGAAGAACCTCATCATCCTCGGCAAGGAACGGGGCTTCCTGACTTACGCCGAAATCAACGACCACCTGCCCGACGAGGTGCTGGACGCCGACCAGATCGAAGGCGTGATCAGCATGATCAACGATATGGGCATCCAGGTCTACGACGAGGCGCCGGACGCCGAAACCCTGCTGATGCAGGAAGCCACGCCCGCCGTCGCCGACGAGGACGTGGTGGCCGAAGCCGAGCAGGCCTTGACGACCGTCGATTCCGAATTCGGCCGCACCACCGATCCGGTGCGCATGTACATGCGTGAGATGGGTTCGGTCGACCTGCTCACCCGCGAGGGCGAAATCGAAATCGCCAAGCGCATCGAGGAAGGCCTGCGCCACATGGTGCAGGCCATTTCGTCGTGCCCCCTCACCATCCAGCAGATTCTGGACATGGCGACGCAGATCGAAAAAGACGAGATGCGCATCGACGAACTGATCGACGGCTTCGTCGAAACGGAAACCGAAGCCGCGACGGAAGAGGACGAAGCGTCTGCCGAGGAAGAAGACACGGACGAGGACGATGAAGAGGCCAGCGCCAAACTCGCGGCAGCCAATCTGGCCCAGCTCAAGGCCGAAGCGCTCGCGCAATTCGACTTCATCCGGAAAGCCTACAAGAAGGCACAAACCGCCCACGCCAAGTATGGCCTCGGCAGCGCGCAGCACATGAAGGCACAATCTGAAGTCACCGAACTTCTGATGGCGATCCGCTTCTCTGTTCGCCAGGTGGACAGCCTGTGCGAACAGATCCGCAATGCGGTGGAGGAAGTGCGCTCGCATGAACGCAAGATCATGGAGTTCTGCGTCACCCGCTCCGGCATGCCACGCCCACACTTCATCAAGGCCTTCCCCGGCAACGAGACCAACCTGACCTGGCTGGACAAGGAAATCGCCGCCAAGAAAGCCTACTGCTCGACGCTTGCCAAAGTGCAGTATGAGATCAAGGCGCACCAGGAAGCGCTCATCGCGATGCAGGATCGGGTCGGCCTGCCGATCAGGAACCTGAAGGATATCAACAAGCAGATGTCCACCGGCGAAGCCAAGGCGCGCCGCGCCAAGCGCGAGATGATCGAGGCCAACCTGCGGCTGGTGATCTCGATCGCCAAGAAATACACCAACCGCGGCCTGCAGTTCCTCGACCTGATCCAGGAAGGCAACATCGGCCTGATGAAGGCGGTCGACAAGTTCGAATACCGCCGCGGCTACAAGTTTTCGACCTACGCGACCTGGTGGATCCGCCAGGCGATCACCCGCTCGATCGCCGACCAGGCGCGCACCATCCGCATCCCGGTGCACATGATCGAAACCATCAACAAGATGAACCGCATCAGCCGCCAGATCCTGCAGGAAACCGGCATCGAGCCGGACCCGGCGACGCTGGCGGTCAAGATGGAAATGCCGGAAGACAAGATCCGCAAGATCATGAAGATCGCCAAGGAACCGATCTCGATGGAGACGCCGATCGGCGACGACGAGGATTCGCATCTGGGCGATTTCATCGAGGATTCCAGCACGCTCTCTCCCGACGATTCCGCGATCTACGCCAACCTGCGCGACGCCACCCGCGAAGTGCTCGACAGCCTGACCTCGCGCGAAGCCAAGGTATTGCGCATGCGCTTCGGCATCGAAATGAACACCGACCATACGCTGGAAGAAGTCGGCAAACAGTTCGACGTGACGCGCGAGCGCATTCGCCAGATCGAGGCCAAGGCCTTGCGCAAGCTGCGCCATCCGACCCGCTCCGAGAAACTCAAAAGCTTTACCGGAAGCAGCGAAACGTAAGACATCTGTCCGCGCCTGTCTGTCCGAACCGGCCTGTGCGGGCAGCATATTTTCGGGTCTGTAGCTCAGTTGGTTAGAGCAGGGGACTCATAATCCCTTGGTCCACGGTTCAAGTCCGTGCAGACCCACCAATTCCCCAACATCAGCGATAATCGCCCTGCAAATAAAAATCGGGGGGTGTCAGATGCAAGGGGAAACCAGGAAGCCCGGCGAACGCCGGTTGCAGATTCTGCAAACACTCGCCGCGATGCTGCAGGAACCGCAGCCGGGAAAAATCACCACGGCGGCGCTGGCCGCACGCATCGGCGTGTCCGAAGCGGCGCTATACCGGCATTTTTCCAGCAAGGCGCAAATGTACGAAGGCCTGATCGAGTTCATCGAGCAGACCCTGTTCGGACTGATTGCGCGCATCACCGCCGACACGCCCTCGCCGTCCGCCCAGATCGAGGCCATCCTCAGCCTGCTGTTGAATTTTGCAGCGAAGAATCCGGGAATGACGCGGGTGCTGATCGGCGATGCGCTGGTGCATGAAAACGAGCGCCTGCAAAAACGTATCAACCAGTTGCATGACCGCATCGAAGCCCAGCTACGTCAATGCCTGCGTTTTTGCGACGACAAACAGTCCGGACTGAGCGGTCCGCTGGCCAATCTGCTGCAGTGCATCGTCGTGGGACGCTGGCACCAGTTCGCCAAGAGCGGATTCAGCCGCCCGCCCGACGGCGATGTCGACCTGTTGATCTCACGCCTGCTCGACGTTCATCCCGCCTGACGCGGCCCGCACACCGGACAGGCCGGGTCGCGCGGGACTTTCACGACGCGCGCCTCACTCTGCAGGCCGTCCCACAGCAGCAGCTTGCCGACCCGCACCTCTCCCACACGCGCCAGATATTTCAGCGCCTCCATCGCCTGCATCGCGCCAATGATCCCGACCAGTGGCGAAAACACGCCGGCGTCGGCGCAGCGCATTTCCGGCTCGTCGATCTGATCGGGAAACAGACAGTGATAGCAGGGGCTGTCGGCACGATGTGCGTCGAACACGGCCAATTGTCCGGAAAACCCGATTGCCGCGCCCGACACCAGGGGCTTCCCCAACCGCACACAGGCCCGGTTGATCGCATGGCGGGTGGCAAAGTTATCCGTGGCGTCGACCACCAGATCGACCCTTTCCACGGCTTCGCGCAGCATGCGGTCGTCAAGTCTTTCCCTGATGGGTCGCACCTCGATCTCGGGGTTGATGGCGCGAACACTACGCGCGAGCGAGTCGGCCTTGTTCTCGCCGATAGCCGAGGTGGCGTGGCCGATCTGTCGCTGCAGATTGGTCAGGTCGACGGTATCGCCGTCCGCGAGCAGCAATCGCCCGACCCCCGACGCGCCCAGATAAAGCGCGACCGGGCAGCCCAGCCCGCCGGCGCCGACAATCAATACCGCAGCGTCGGAAATACAGGCCTGGCCCGCCACGCCGACATCGGGCAGCAAAATGTGCCGGCTATAACGCAGCAGTTGATCGTCGTTCAATTCCATGATGGGTCGCACGGATCATTTATAGCCCCGCCACTCTTCCGGCGTTTCATCACGATCGCCATGCAGATGGCGTTCGTAAGCCCTCATGAACGCCTGCTGTGACTTGATATCCGGCTCGTTCGCGGCGACATTTCGCCGCTGCACGCTCTCGCAATAATAGGCCAGTGCCCGCCGCAACTTGTTGAGCAGGCTGTTGTCGAGATGGAATCCCTGGCTCGACAGCGCTGTTTCCAGGCCCTCCAGCGTGTACTCGCAGATGTGGTATCGCACGTGCAGGCGACAGACGTCTGCTCCGACCATCACGTCGAGGCCCTCAAGGCCGACCAATAAGATCCGGGCACGTTCCGCCTGACCTGCAGGCAGGGCATGAAAAATGATTTCGCGCTTTTTTTCGAGGTCGCACGGACGCATGGGCACTCCCGGCAGGCTGGATTCTTTCCAGTATATCGCGCCGCCCGGGCGGTGGGCGCCTTGCCCGCCGCCTGCCACACGCCGTTAACGCCCCTGCAGGATCTGCAGGCCTTTCAGCAGATTCAGGGCCTGGTTCACCTGGAAATCGTTCTTGGACACGACTTCACCGGGCGCCAGCGGAACCGGCTTCTTGTCCTTGCCATCCGGTTCGGATCGGGTGGCGGGCGGAGCCTTGATGATCTCGCTCGGCTTGCTCTCGGGCGTCGAGTCTCCGCCGTCAGGATTGCTCAGATGATGCTCGAGATCCGCCTCACGAATGCCAAAGCCCTGGTCGTCGGACGGCATGGAAGGATCCTCCACCACGATGTCCGGTTCGATCCCCTTCGCCTGGATCGAGCGCCCGCTCGGCGTAAAATAACGTGCCGTGGTGAGTTTGATCGCGGTGCCGTTGCCGAGCGGCAGGATCGTCTGCACCGATCCCTTGCCGAAGCTGCGGGTACCCATGATGACGGCACGCTTGTGATCCTGCAGGGCACCCGCCACGATTTCAGAAGCCGAAGCGGAACCGCCGTTAATCAGCACGACCATCGGCACCTGTTTGACGCCCGCTGGCAGACTGTTCAGGTAATCGGACTGCATCGGACGCAGGTAATTCTCGGGGCTGGCTGTCAGCCGCATCTTCGCATCCTCAGTGCGCCCTTCGGTATAGACCACCAGGCTGTCCGGTTTGACGAAAGCCGCCGTCACCGCCACCGCGCCATTGAGCAGGCCGCCTGGATCGTTGCGAAGATCCAGGATCATCCCCTTGAGCGGCGCCTTGTTGTCCTTGTATAACTGTTTCAGCGCATCGGCCAGCAGTTCGCCGGTATGTTCCTGGAATTGCGTCACGCGTACATAACCGTAGCCATTTTCCAGCAGCTTGAATTTGACGCTGCGGATCTTGATGACCGCACGCGTCAGGGTCAGCACGAAGGGCTTGTCGACTCCCTTGCGTACGATGGTGAGCTTGATGGGTGACCCCGGTTTGCCGCGCATGCGTTTCACTGCATCGCTCAGCGTCATGCCTTTCACCGGCGTATCGTCGAGCTTGATGATCAGGTCGCCCGGTTTGACCCCCGCCTTGAAGGCAGGGGTATCCTCGATCGGCGACACGACCTTGACGAAACCGTCTTCCATGCCGACTTCGATGCCCAGGCCGCCGAATTCGCCCTGGGTGCCCACCTGCAGATCCTTGAAGCCTTCGGCGTCAAGATAGGCCGAATGCGGATCCAGTCCGCTCAACATGCCGTCTATCGCCGAAGAGATCAACTTCTTGTCGTCGACCGGTTCGACATAGTCGCTCTTGATCCGGGCAAACACATCGGTAAAGGCACGCAACTCCTCGACTGGCAACGCAGTCTCCGCCTCCTTGTCGGCAATGGCCGGCAAGTTGAGCGTCAGCGCGGCGCCCGCGAGGATGCCGGCCAGACCGACGAGTACGAATTTTGCCTTGTGTGTCATGTCACTTCACCCAGTCCAGGGGATTTACAGGGCGGCTCTGATGCCGCATTTCAAAATACAGGCCCGTGTCGGGTTGACCGCCGCTGTTGCCAACCGCGGCAATTGCATCGCCGGGCTGCACCCGGTCACCCACCTGCTTATACAGACTTTCATTATTACTGTACAGGCTCATATATCCTTCGCCATGGTCGACAATAATGAGGTTGCCGAAGCCACGCAGCCACTCGGCGAACACCACCTGCCCGGCCGCAATCGCCTTCACCGCCGTGCCCTGGGCGGCCCGGATGAACAAGCCTCTCCAGCTCAGTCCGCCGCCTTCTCTCGGAGCGCCGAACCGGTTCATCAGTTCCCCGGCAACCGGTAGATGCAGCAAACCTTTCAGCCGGGAAAAAGGCTGGCTCGAACGAAATGCAACAGGCGTATCGGTATTCACCGCCACGGGACGGCGTGGCCGCTCCGATGTGCCGCGTTCCGCCTCGCGCTGCCGCGACTTCTGCGCGGCGCGCGCACGTTCGGCCTCACGCGCGGCCTGCTGCGCCATCAGCCGGTTGAGGCGCTCGACCAGCTGGGTCAGGCTGCGTTCATTGCGCTTCAAGGTGGCAATCTCGCGCTGCTGCTGCCTGATCTGACCGGAAAGCTTCTGCAGCACCTGCTCGCGGGCATGCTTGTCGGCCAGCAGCTTTTGTTGCTCGGCTTCGTGCGCGGCCTGCAATTGCGCCAGCTCGGTGGTCTTTTGCGAGGTCTGTTGCCGCAAGGCGGACAGTTGCGCCAGATCGGCGCGCAGCGTCTCGATCATGGCCTGCTGGGCACGCGAGAGGTGCGCCAGATAGCGCAAATCGCGCGCGGTCTGGTTGGGGTCGGCGCCATTCAGGATGAGCTTGAGGGCGTCGCCCTGCCCACGCTGGTATGCCCCCTTGAGCGTCTGCGCCAGATGGGCCTGTTGTGTGTGAATACGGGCCGAGGTCGCTTCGGCTTGCTGCGTCAATGACTGCAATTCGCTCTGGCTGCGCTGGCGTTCGCCATCCAGTTGTCGCAACTGGCGTACGGCGCTGCTGATGGCACGCTCGGACTGGCGCAACGCATCAGCCGCCTCCTGGCGATGCGCCTGGTTGTCACGGAAATCCTGTTGCAGGGTCTGCAACCGCTGCTTGAGGGCGTCGAGTTCGGATTGCTTGCGGTCGGCCTGGTTGGCAGCGGCACACAATGGCCAGGACAATGCCAGCAAGACGAAGAAATATTTGAAGTTCACCCTGGCGAGCTTACCCGAACCAGGCGGGCCTACTCAAACCGGACCAGGGCTTCACCGGTCATTTCGGGAGGCGGCATCAAACCCATCATTTTCAGCAGGGTCGGGCCGATGTCTTCCAGTGCGCCCGTTTCCGCCAGCGTGGCATGCGGCCGCCCGATGTAGATCAGGGGCACCAGATTCATGGTGTGCGCGGTATACGGCTGGCCGCTTACCGCATCGCGCATCAACTCGGCATTGCCGTGGTCGGCGGTGATCAGCACTTCGCCCCCGCGCGCCAGTTGAGCGGGCACCACCCGGCCCAGACAGGCGTCGACGGTTTCAATGGCCTGGATTGCAGCCTGCAGATCACCGGTATGCCCCACCATGTCCGGGTTGGCATAATTGCAGACGATCAGGTCATACTGCTTGCTGTCGATCGCTGCGACCAGCTTGTCGGTCACTTCGAACGCGCTCATCTCGGGCTGGAGGTCATAGGTGGCCACGTCGGGAGACGGCACCAGCACGCGATCCTCACCGGGGAAAGAGACTTCCTCCCCGCCATTGAAGAAAAAGGTCACGTGCGGATATTTCTCGGTTTCGGCGATGCGCAACTGACGCAGCCCCATATTGGCGACATATTCGCCCAGGCCATTCCTGATCCGCTCGGGCGGAAATGCGACCGACACGTGGAAATCGTCGCTGTAGCCGGTCAGCGTGCAATAGGTCGCCAGGCGCGGGGTGACCTCGCGTTCGAACTCGCCGAAATCCGGTTCGATGAAAGGCCGCGACAACTGGCGCGCGCGGTCGGAACGAAAGTTGAGGAAAATGACTGAATCGCCATCTTCCATCTTCACCGGCTTGCCGTCGGCCGGCAGGATGGCCGTGGCTTTGACGAATTCGTCGGTTTCGCCGCGCGCGTAGGCGGCCGCCAGTCCGGCCAGCGCATTGTCCGCGGTGAATTCGGCGCGTCCCTGCGTCAACAGGTCGTAGGCGGATTTGACCCGTTGCCAGCGCCGGTCGCGGTCCATCGCGTAATAGCGGCCGATCATCGACGCGATATGGCCTACCCCGCTCTGTGCAATTTTTTCGTTGAGACGGTGCAAATAGATTTCGGCACTTTTCGGCGGAGTGTCGCGGCCATCCAGGAAGACATGCAGGCAGACCTTGTACAGCCCCTCGCGCGCCGCCAGATCGAGCAGCGCATGGAAATGCGACTCGTGGCTGTGCACGCCGCCATCCGACAGCAGGCCCAGGACATGCAGTGTCTTGCCGTGGTCCCGTGCCAGATGCACCGCATTCAGCAGGGCCGGATTGGTGTAGAAAAAGCCCGATTCGATGGCGCGGTCGATGCGGGTGAATTCCTGGTAAACCACCCGTCCCGCGCCGATGTTCAGGTGCCCCACTTCGGAATTGCCCATTTGACCCTTGGGCAGGCCCACTTCGGACTCCGATGCATGGATGAGCGTATGGGGGTTATTCTTCCACAGCCGGTCCCAATTGGGTTTGGTCGCCTGGGCAATCGCGTTGTCCATACTTTCTTTGCGGCAACCGAACCCGTCGAGGATGATGAGGAGAACCGGCACAACTTTCATGAAAAAATTTATATAACCTGACTTGTTATCGTGGAAATATTTTAATATATGCGTGATTGCTAATCTACACGCAATCCGAAAAGTACGATTATAAGCAGCGCGCGGCCCTATTCCGATGAATCTGGCTGCGCCGTTGCACGACCCGTGGGACTGAGGAATGGATATGGCAGCTGACTGGGATCAAGTGGACCTCATGGACAAGGACGAGCACATCGAGCAAGCCTCGCGTGCGATGAAGGCCATGTCACATCCGCTACGCCTGAAAATTCTTTGCGTACTGGGTGACAAGGAAGTCAGCGTCCAGGATATCGTCGACCATGTCGGCACGTCGCAAAGCAATATCTCGCAGCATCTCGCCATCCTGCGCGACAAGGGCGTGCTGCGCACCCGCAAGGACGCCAACCGCGTGTTTTATCGCGTGGGCGACACCCGCACCCTGAAGCTTCTGGGCATGATGCGCGACGTCTTTTGCGGGTTCACCAAGTAAATCAAGCGGCATTCCGGCGCCGGCCGCACGCAGGCGTACCGGGCTTTCACCGGCTCAATGCGCGCCATCCTTTCCTGTGCGGGAAGGGATCGATCGCCCCTGCCATATCCAGTACAGCGCCGGAATGACGAAAAGCGACAATAGCGGCGCCGTCAGCATGCCGCCCACCAGCGGCGCGGCAATCCGCTTCATGGCTTCGGAGCCCGCACCGTCGCTGAACATGACGGGCAGCAGGCCCGCCACGATCACGGCGACCGTCATCACCTTGGGTCGCACCCGCATCAACGCGCCCTGAATGATCGCCTGCCTGAGCACGCTGCGATCGGCGGGCTGGCCGACTGGCTGCCTGGATGCTTCGACGGCCTTGTCGATATAAAGCAGCATCACGACACCGAACTCCGCCGCGACACCCGCCAGTGCGATGAAGCCGACCCCCACGGCCACCGACAGGTTGTAGCCCAGCCAGTAGACCAGCCAGAATCCCCCCACCAGTGAAAACGGCAGGCAGATGGCGACCAGCAGCACCCTGACCGGCTCGCGAAAGTGCAGGTACAGCAGCAGCAGGACCAGCAGCACGGTGAACGGGATCAGCCATTGCAATTTCTGTCTGGCGTGCTGCAGGTTCGCATACTGGCCGGACCAGGCCAGCGCGTAACCGGGTGGCAGGCTGACCTGCGTGTCGACCGCCTGCCGCGCCGCTGCGACGTAGCCGCCCAGATCCCGGCCTTCGATATCGAGATAGACATAACCGGTCAAACGCCCGTTTTCGCTCTTGATTTCGGCCGGGCCGTCGGTGATTGTCAGACGAGCGATCGTGCCGAGCGGCACCTGGACTCCGGACGGCGTGGCAATCCGGCTCTCCGCCAGCGCGTCCACCGAGTCGCGCAAGGCACGCGGATAGCGCAGATTGATGGAAAAACGCTCACGTCCGTCCACCACCGTGCCGATGTTTTCCCCCCCGATGGCGCTTTGCACCAGACGCTGAACCGCCGCGACGGTGACGCCGTAGCGCGCCGCCTGCTCACGATCGATATCGATGTCCAGATACCTGCCGCCGGTGACGCGTTCGCCGAATGCGGCACGCGTTCCCGGGACGGTCTTCAGGGTGGCTTCGAGCGTTTCCGCCAGCGTGGCGATGCCGGCCAGGTCGGGGCCGGTGATCTTGATGCCGACCGCCGTGCGGATACCGGTGGACAGCATGTCGATGCGGGTACGGATGGGATAGCCCCAGGAATTGGTCAGGCCGGGCAGCCGTACCGTGCGATCGAGCTTCTGGATCAGTTGTTCCACCGTTTCGCCCGCGGGCCATTCGCTTCTCGGCTTGAGCAGTATGGTGGTTTCCAGCATGGACAGGGGCGCCGGGTCGGTGGCGCTGTCGGCGCGGCCCGCCTTGCCGAATACGCGTGCCACTTCCGGCATCTGGCGGATCAGGCGATCAGTGATCTGCAGAATATTGGCGGCCTCGTCGACGGACACGCCGGGCAGCGTGGTCGGCATGTACAGAAGGTCCCCTTCATACAGCGGCGGCATGAACTCGCTGCCCAGACGGGAGACGGGCCATGCCGCGCTGGCCAGCAGCAGCACGGCCAGCAGCAGGATCATTTTCGGATGCTTGAGAGAGGCCAGCAGTGCCGGCCGGTACAACGCCTGCAGCGCTCGATTGAGCGGATTGCTGCGCTCATGCGCCATGCGGCCGCGGATGAAATAGCCCATCAGTACCGGCGTCAGCGTGACGGCCAGCGCTGCGCTCGCCGCCATGGCATAGGTCTTGGTGTAGGCAAGCGGCGCGAACAGTTTCCCTTCCTGGCCCGACAGCGCAAAAACCGGCAGGAAGGACACCGTGATGATGAGCAGCGAGAAAAAAAGCGCAGGGCCGACTTCTACCGCGCTGACACGGGCGACCTCCCAGTAGTCCCGGTCGGGCCCGGCGCGTTCGAGATGCTTGTGCATGTTCTCGATCATCACAATCGCCGCATCCACCATGGCGCCGATGGCGATCGCGATGCCGCCCAGCGACATGATGTTGGCGCTGACGCCCTGCTGTTTCATGACGATGAACGCCGCCAGAATGCCCACCGGCAGGGTCACCACGGCGACCAGGGACGATCGCAGATGAAACAGGAACAGCAGACAGACCAGCGCCACCACCAGGGTCTCTTCGACCAGTTTGCCTTGCAGGTTGTCGATGGCGCGCTGGATCAGTCCGGAGCGGTCGTACGTGATCACCAGTTCGACCCCGGGCGGCAGGCCCGCCTGCAATGCCTTGAGACGGGTCTTGACGCGCGTCGCGGTTGCCAGCGCATTATCGCCGTAGCGCATGACCACGATGCCGCCGGTGACGTCCCCCTCGCCGTCGAGGTCGGCCACGCCCCGGCGGGGCTCGGGTCCTGTCTGGATATGCGCCACGTCCTGTAGCCGGATGGGGATGCCCTGCGCATCCGCCCCCAGGGGAATCGCGCGGAAATCCTCCAGCGTCTTCAGGTAGCCATTGGCGCGGATCATGTATTCGGCACGCGCCATCTCCAGCACCGATCCGCCGCCGGACAGATTGTTGTCACGCACGGCCTGGCCGACCTGCTCCAGCGAAAGCCCATAGGCGGCCAGGCGGTTCGGATCCACCTCGATCTGGAACTGGCGCACCATGCCGCCGACGCTCGCCACTTCGGCCACCCCGGGCAGACCCTGCAATTCGTATTTCAGGTAGAAATCCTGGACCGCCCGCAACCGGTCCGCATCGTAGCGGTGATGCCGGTCCACCAGCGCGTATTCGAATATCCAGCCGGTACCGGAGGCGTCGGGTCCCAGCGTGGGCGTCACGCCAGGCGGCAGGCGCGACGCCGCCTGGCTCAGGTATTCCAGCACGCGGGAACGCGCCCAGTAGGGATCGACGCCATCCTTGAAGATGACGTAGACATAGGATTCGCCGAACATGGAAAAACCCCGCACCGCCGTGGTGCCCGGCACCGACAACAGGCTCGACGTCAACGGATAGGTCACGGCATCTTCCACGAGTTGCGGCGACTGGCCCGGGTACGCCGTCTTGACGATGACCTGCGTGTCGGATAAATCGGGTATCGCATCCAGCGCGATATGCCGGGCAGCGTACGCCCCCCAGACCGCCAGCAGCAGCGTGGCCAGCAGCACCAGCAGCCGGTTGGCGAGCGACCACTCGATGATGCGCCGGATCATCTCAGTGGCTGTGCTGCATGCGCTGTACGGAATCGTTGAGCGAGGCGGCGGCATCCAGCAGGAATTGCCCGCTCACGGCGACCTGGGCGCCTTCCTGCAAACCGTCGATGATCTCGATGAAGTCGCCGCTCTCAATACCGGTCTGGACGGGGACCGGCATGAAATGTCCCCCCTCCCGCGCCAGCATGACCCGGTCGCCGCGCCCGGTCCGGATCACGGCCGAGCGCGGCACGGCCAGTTCTGTCCGCGGGCGTGTGGCGATGACGACATCCGCATAGGCACCGGGACGCAGCAGGCGATCCGCATTCTTCACGACCAGACGCGCCCGGGTGGTGCGCGTGACAGGATCGACCGTGGGCAGGGCCATCCTGAGACGTCCGTGCAGGGGGGAGTGATCCGAATGCGGAAAAGTGACTTCCACGTCATCGCCTTCCCGGACCCACTCGAGCTGGTCGGGATACAGCGCAATGTCGATCCAGACCGTGGCATTGTCCGCCAGTGACAGCAACGGCGTCGCCGGCGTGACGTATGCCCCTTCGCGCGCGCCGATCTGGGTGACGTAACCGGCTTGGGGGGCATGGACCGGCACCCGGTCGACCGGGCGGTAGGTGCGCTCGATCTGGGCAATCGTGCTGGCGCCGACGTCGGCATAGGCGAGTTTCTCCCGCAGGCGGATACGCTCGCGTGCCAGACTGGCCGCCGCCGCCGCGGTCTGTCCGTACAGACCTGTACTGCCCTCCAGCAGCCGGTCGCGCCGCTGCAGCAGCTCGATATATTCACGCTGGCGTTGAACCAGTTCGGGCGAATAGATCTCGTAGAGGAGCTGTCCGGCGGCGACGCGCTGCCCCACCGCGCTGATGTGCAGCGTGCTGAGCCAGCCTTCGATCTTGGGGCTGATGGCATGGATCGAGTCTTCGTCGACGCCGACCGTGCCGTAAGTACGGACTTCGCGCGCGAGCCTGCGCGGCTCCACGCGCGCAAGCCGCATGCCCAGGCGCTGCTGTAATGCCGTATCGACCTGCATGCCCGCGGAATGATGATCGTGCGCGGCGTCTGCTTGCACCAGGTCCATTCCGCATATCGGACATTCGTCAGGATGATCCTGGAGAATGTGCGGATGCATGGGGCAGACCCACATCTTCTTTGCGGCACGGGCGCCATCCAGGCGTTCCAGCCGGTCCGCGGCCTGCGCGGACTGCACGAGGCTGTCCGCATGCGTGCCCGGAAGCCGTTCCGACAGGTACACCACACCGGCCATGCACGCGGGAACGGCCAGCAGCACACCGTAGTACAGCGCACGGGCCAACGACAACGTCATGAAAAGTCCATCCTGCCTGCTACCGACATGAATCAAGAGCCATCCGGCGCGGCCAGGCCTAGGTGTTCCCTGGTTTGGTTTTGATCAGTTTCATCTTGCACACGGGGCATTTCCCCGCCTCGTGGCGATGAACCCCGGGATGCATGGGACATGTCCAGTCGCCTGCGGCCTGATTCTTCGGCGCCAGCGAATCAGGCCGCTCGCTGCCCGCCGCAGCCGTTGCCGCGGAGGGTGCGTCATGGCCTGCCACCTGGGCGGCGAAACCCGGTGCGATCCCGCCCAGCGCGGCGAAAAACGACGCGCTCGCCAGCGCCTGCGCGATGGTTTTCGATATCCGTTTGATATTCACGGTACTTGCTCCATGTTTCGAATTCCCCGCTACGCGTTGCGCATCGGGGATGCCGGTTGCGTGATGTCCGGAGGACAGCCGCCCTCCGGCTGATCGGAATCAGCGCACGATAATATTGTCACCCCGGCCCATGGCGGGATCGGCGTCATTATTGAACATGATGACCGCGATGGCCCCGGTGAGCGCGGCCTTCAGCGAGTGGGTCACAATGGCGTTGGCCCCCTCCTTGGGAGAAACCAGGTCAAAGGTCGCCGCGTCACCCGCGCCCACGACATAGCTTTGCATGCCATGCAGCACGTTTTTCGGGTTGCCGCTGGGGTAGACGGCGTCCCAGATGCCCGCAATGGGGTGGAATGACGAGAATTCATTCGGCCCCGCATTGACGAAGTAGACCCGTACGCGCTCGCCCGGCTTGGCCTGCAGCCAGCGGGTGGCGGCCGGATCGTGCACCGGGTCGTACTTGAAGATGCCGCCGTTGAACATGACGTTGGTCCACTTGTTCGCCATCATGTCTTCCTTGGAATCGGGGTTCGGGTAGAGCTCGGACTGGACCAGCACGTATTCGCGATCGGCCTTCGGCATGGCGCCGGCGTCCTTCGGGTCGACGATGATCGCGCCGAACATGCCCCGCGCGATATGCTGGAGCATCGGATCGGAACCGCAATGGTAGAAAAACACGCCCGGGAACGTGGCGTCGAACGTGAAGTGCTTCTCTTCACCCGGTTTGATCGGCCCGAAATCCGACACCACATCCAGTCGCGCCGCATGGAAGTCCATGGAGTGCGAGTTCTTGTTGCTTTTGTCGTTGATCAGCGTGAAATCCACGGTGTCGCCCTCGGTGACCCGCACCAGCGGACCCGGCACCTTGCCGTCGAAGGTCCAGGTCCGATACATCGTGCCCTTGTTGTCGATCGGCAGATCCACTTCCTGCGCGTGCAGCGTGACTTTTACCGTTTTGGCCTCGGCCTGGAATGCCAGCATCGACATCGCCATCACGCCCGCCAGAGCCACCCCCAACATCTTGTTTTGTTTCATGTTCAAAGCTCCTTGATTATTGACCCGAACCACATTTGCAGACAAAGCGCAGATACGCCACCAACTCCTTGATCTCATCGTCATTCATGACGTTTCCCCATGCCGGCATGAGTACCGATTTGTTCACCGCCAGCCCGCCGTCCTTGATGACGTGAAATATTTCCTCGTTGGGAATGTCCCCCATTCCCTTGGCGTCACTGTGGTCCCTTGGCTGAACGGACATATCGCGGCTGTTGATTCCCTTTCCGTTGCGATTGATGCCATGGCACTGAACGCAGTAAGTGTTGTAGTTGCGCAGCGCATTCTGCGTATACGGCTCATCCGCCGAGGCAGGCATGCTGAACAGGAAACCGGAAGCCACAAGGAGCCCGGCCTGCAACAGGGCGGGCATACGTTGTCTGAAATTCATTTTCATTTCCCCTCCGATGCGCTGAGTTGAAGGATGTAGCCCGTCAACCGCTGCAGGTCCGGCTCGGCCAGATTGAGCGTGGGCATCCAGATGTGCGGATCGATCGCCTGCGGGTTCTTGATGTAGCTGTAGATGTAATCAGCCTGCAAACGCTCGCCCGCGGTGTAAAGCTCAGGCCCCGAGGAGCCGCCCGTGCCGGGCTTGGCCTGATGGCAGGCGGCGCAGCCGCGAAGCTTGTTGAAGAACATCGCGCCCATGGACATGCTCACCTTGTCGCCCTTGAACGCACCCTTGCTCACCAGATCCGCCGGGCCGCTCAATGCCATGAGTACATCGGCCACCGCCTCGGCATCGGCCTTCGACAGCTTGACGTGGGCCGTCAGGGTGGACTCGTCGACCACGTCCTCCTTGTCGCTGCCCTTGACGTGCCGGGTATAGAGCTCGCCGGCCGGCCGGATGCGCGCGGGTTCCTGCAGCCATTTCACCAGCCAGGGTTTGTTGAACTTGCTGCCGGCGTAGTACAGATCCGGCCCCTTGCGCTCCCAAAGACGGTCAAGACTGGCGTTTTCGGGCTTGGCGATGGCATGACAACTGATGCATTGCGCCTTCAGAATGCCTGTGCCCGGGTTGTCGGCGGCCAGCGCGGGGCTGGAGACGAATGCCGTGCCCAGCAGAATGGCCAGAATGGATAACTTCATCATCGCTCCTCTCGCTTATTGAATGGCCTGGCCCTTGAAGGCCGGCGCGTCATGCATGCCATAGGGCTTTTTCAGGGATTCTTCGTAATAGAAATCGGGCACGAACGCCTTGTCTTTCCAGGCGTAGAACGCGTCGTTCCGGCTGATTTCGTTGTATTCGATGACCGTCATCAGGCCACCCATCGGTTTGTCGCCGTTCGTGGTGTGGGAGTCGACGTGGTCATGCACCATCCAGCGGCCGGGATTGTCGGCCGTCAGGATCAGGTCGTAGCGTTCGCCCGGCCCGACCATGATGGTGTCCGCCTCGTAGGGTGCGGGCAGCGGCCGCCCATCCTTGAACGCCACCAGGAAAACGTGGCCGTGAATATGGATCGAATGGGTCAGATCGCCCGCGCCGATCAGGCGGATCCGCACCACGTCGCCCTTGTTCACGCGCAGCGGCTGCGAATCGGGAAACGCCTTGCCGTTGAGGGTGAAGTAATCCCACACGTCGCCCGGCACACCGCCATAACCCGGTTTAAATGCCCATTTCGACGCCCAGTCCGACAACATCAGGATGTAGTCCTTCGTCACCTTTTTTTCGATCGGAACCGGTTTCTTCGGATCGACGATGAAGGGCCCCCACATACCGCGCATCGCCGCATGTTCGTTGACGTTGACGTGGCAGTGGTACCACATGGTGCCGGAGGGTTCGGCGACGAACTTGTAGGTAAAGGTGTCGCCGGGCTTGATCGCGTCCTGGGTGGTATCCGGCACGCCGTCCATGCGCCAGGTGCCTTTTTGCAGCATGCCGTGCCAGTGGATCGTGTGCGGCAGCGTGGTCAGGTTGTTGACATTCACCGTGACCTCGTCGCCTTCCTTGACGTGGATCAAGGGGCCGGGCACCTGGCCGTTGAAGGCAAAGGTATGAAACTGCTGCTTGTCCACCAGGGTGATCCTGGTATCTTCGATCGTCATGTCGAAGCTGTGTTTTTCAGCGTGGCCCGATAGCGGGTACGTCATGGCCAGGCCAAGACACACCAGGGCAACTCCGCGACCTGCGCTGATCCGACGGTGCAATGCACGATTCATATGACCCCCCTTGTAAAGATATATGTGAAATATATCTTACCGGGAACCTCATTGCAATCAAACGGACTAAGGTTTTTTCATGGCCTGCGAACGCCTGTCCATATCGCCCATGCCCGAGTGGATATAATCAAGCCGATCAAGCTCATCGCGGGACAACGCCACATGGCATCAGGAAAACCGGAGGAGATGCCATGCGCCTGACCAAGTTCACGGACTATGCCTTGCGGGTCGTCATGTATCTGGCGCGCCATCCGGACGGTCTGGCCACGATTGCCGACATCGCGCGCGAATACGACATTCCTTCCACTCACCTGATGAAAGTGGTGCACCGTCTTGCACAATGCGGCTACATCGTGACCGTGCGCGGAAAGGGGGGCGGCATGCGGCTCGCCCGGGCACCCGCCCTGATCAACGTGGGCGAGCTGGTACGGGATACCGAAGACAACATGGATATCGCCGAATGCTTCAGCGACGAAAATCAGACCTGTCCGATGCTGCCCGCCTGCACGCTCAGATCCATCCTGATCGAAGCTCGCAAAAGCTTTCTGGCCACCCTGGATTTTTATCGCCTGTCGGACATCATGGATCATCCCATGGCATTACATGCCGCCTCATTGCGCCCGCTACCTGACAGCCCGGTTCGCATGAGCCCCCCCGCAAAAACCGGCAAGGGAACAGCCTGAGGAACGCACGAGGACATTCAATACGCTTGGAGCAGGATAAATAATTAATATATAATCGTTATCTAATATTTAGTCTGTGTACCGCGGGTGCACCTGGCAAGCCTATTTGACGGGAGGGGACTGATGCGGCTCAAGAAAATCAAACCGGCGCATCTGAAAACACTGGTTTTGCTGATTCTGTTGCCCACGGCCGGCGCAGCCACGGCGGACACGCTGGATTTCACCCAGGCCGTGCAGCGCGCACTGTCGCAAAATCCGGACATCCTCATCGCCGGCACGCAAATCGGACAGGCCGAGGCTGCGGTCAGACAAAGCGAAGGCGCGCGCCTGCCCAAGCTGGCCGTCTCGGTCAATGTCACGCGCACCGATGATGCGCTCAATGCCTTCGGGCTCAAGCTGTCACAGCGCAGCGCCACGTTCAACGACTTCGGCGCGGGCGAATTCAATCCCGCCAACCCCAATGTCCTCAATATCGCACCGCGGGATCTCAACCATCCCGACCCGGTCAACAACTTCAATACCCGTCTGGAAGCGCAGTTACCGTTGTATACCGGCGGCATGATCGAAGGCTACAACGAGCAGGCCAGGGCGTATTTGCGGGCGGCCCGACAGGGCGATACGCTGGCGCGCCAGAAAGTGATTTTCGATGTGCTGCGCGCGTACGAGGGGGTGCATACCGCGCGCGCCTATGCGGATGTCGCCAGACAGGCCCGCCATGCAACCGAATCCTACGTCAAGACCATCGACAACCTCGTCAAAGGCGGGGTCGTCGTGAAAAGCGATCTATTGTCGGCCAGGGTTCATCTGGAAGACGTCAAGGTGCAGCAGACGCAGGCGGACAATGCCGTGCAGCAGGCGCTCGATCAGCTTCACCTGCTGCTGGGCATGCCGTTGTCGGAGCCGCTGGATGTGGCGGCGGATGTCGAAGTTCATCCCCTGGAGGGCAAACTGGCCGATTACCAGGCCGAGGCGCTCAAATCCAATCCCGGCCTCGCCGCGCTGCGCAACCAGCTGGATGCCGCGCAGGCCGCCATCAAGGTGGCGCGCGCGGGCAAATATCCGCAAGCCGGCTTGCTGGCACGCTTCGACACCAACGACAACAGCGTCGGATTCGATGCGCATTCCTATACGCTGGGCGGCCAGGTGTCGTGGCAGCTGTTTGACGGCGGGGTCGTCAGCGGCGCCATCCAGCGGGCCCAGGCCGGGCGCGACGAAATCGCGGCCAGGCTCAATCAGGCCGAAAACGGTATTGCTTACCAGGTGGCCGACGCCTGGCGGCGTGCCGACGAGGCCCAGCGGCGGGTCATGGCACGCGAACTGGCGGTCAGCCAGGCCGGGGAGGCCCAGCGCCTGGTGGACAAGCGCTATGCCAGCGGCGTCACGACCATCACCGAACTGCTCGGCGCCCAGGCGCAGCTGGACAAGGCCCGGGCCGATCTGGTGGCGGCCCGTTACGACCTCAAGGTGCAACGCGCCAACGCCCGCCTGGCCATCGGCCGTCTGCAACCCGATCAACTTTGAGCAATCCGGAATGAACCCCATGGCTAACCCCCTCCCCTTGCGCGTTGCCCTGCTTGCTCTGGCCGTGAGTCTGGCCAGCGGTTGCGGCAAGCATGACACTCCCGAAGGACAGGCTGCCGCCAGCGGCCACACGGTGACGGCCGAGGTGCAGACCGTGCAGCCGTCCTCCCTCGACGTGCGGGTGGACGTGCCCGGCACCGTGGTGTCGGAAGACCAGGTCCAGGTGGCGTCGCGCCTGATGGGCTACATCCGCGAGATCAAGGTCGAGGAAGGACAAGCGGTCAAGGCCGGCCAGCTGCTGTTCGTGGTCGACCCGTCCGACATCCAGGGACAGGTGAGCCAGGCCCGCGCCGGCTTGGCGCAGGCGGAAGCCGCGCTGGCGGACGCACGGCTCGACTACGAGCGTTTCGGCACGCTGTACAAGGAAGAGGCCATTCCCAAGCTGCAGTGGGACAAGGTCCGCCTGCAATACCAGGTCGCGCAGCAGCAGGTCGCCGCCGCCCGCGCCGGTTTTGGACTGGCGTCCAGTCAGATGCGCTACGCCTCGGTGGTGGCGCCGATCAGCGGCGTCGTCACGCAGAAGATGGCGAATGCCGGCGACCTTGCCGCGCCCGGACGGCCGGTGCTGGCGATCGAAGGTCTGAAGAAACTCCAGGTGCGGACCAGCGTGAGCGGCGACGTGTTCGCCCGCATCAAGGCGGGCGAACAGGTCGGCATCGTGGCCGATGGCGATGCGGCATCGGCGCCGGTCGAAGGCACGATCGCCCAGCTGGTATCCGCCGCCGATCCGGTCAGCCACACCCACCTGGTGAAGATCGACCTGCCCGCAGGCAGCGGTCTCGCGAGCGGCAATTTCGTGCGCGTGGGATTTGCCGTCGGCAGCCGGGAGGGGATCCGCATCCCCGTAGCCGCGCTGGCTGAGCGCGCTGGCATCACCGGCGTGTTCGTGGTCGATGCCCAGGGCATCGCGCGCTACCGTATGGTGCGCCCGGGCGCGGCCGCGCAGGGCGGGGTGGAAATCCTGTCCGGTCTCAGCGCGGGCGACAGGGTGGTCGTTTCGCAAGCCTCGAATCTGGAAAACGGCGACAAGGTGAGCGGGAGCGCCCATGACTGAGCGCGCCGCCCCGCTCAACATCGCCGGCAAGCTGGCCCGCGTATTCATCGAATCCAAGATCACCGCCATGATCATGCTGGCGGTGGCGCTGGCGGGCATGATGGCGCTGTTCGTCACCCCGCGCGAATACAACCCGCAGATCGTGGTGCCGGCCGCCAACATCATCGTCGCCAAGCCGGGCGCCTCGGCGGAGGAAGTCCAGAATCTGGTGGTCAAGCCGCTGGAAGCCATCATGAACGCCCAGTCCGGCGTCGATCACACCTTCGGCTACGCCGCGCCGGATTTCGGCCTGGTCACCGTGCAGTTCAAGGTGGGGGAGGACCAGGAAAAAAGCCTGGTCAAGCTCTACAACCAGTTGATGCAGAACATGGACCGCATGCCGCCGGGCGCGATGCAGCCGATGGTCAAGCCGATCAACGTCGACGACGTGCCGATCATGACGCTGACGCTGTCGTCCGCCACGCTCGACGATCAGCAGATCCGCCAGGTGGCGAGCCGTGTTCTGGAGCATCTGCGCAATGTGCCGGGGGTATCGTTCACCCAGCTCATCGGCGGCTCGCAGCGCGCGGTCAATGTCTGGATTTCGCCCACCAGACTGGCGGCGGCGGGCATCGCGCTCGACCAGGTCGACAAAATGCTGCAGGGACAGAACGTCTCCGTCCCGGCCGGCAATCTGGTGAACAACAACCAGGTTTCGCCCTTGCGGGTGCAGGGTTTCCTCGGCAGCGCCCGCGAAGTGGGCGATATCGTCATCGGCGCGCCCAACGGGCGGCCGGTATTCCTGAAGGACGTGGCCCGCATCGTGGATGGTCCCGAGGAAGCGGACCAGAGCACACGCTTTGCCTGGGGCCCCGCGGCCGGCCAGGACGCCGCGCGCGGCGAGGCGCCCGCCGTCACCCTGGCCATCGCCAAGAAAGCCGGCGCCAACGCGGTGGTGGTGGCGGACGCCGTGCTGAAGAAGCTCGACCAGCTCAAACGCCAGGCCATTCCCGCCGACATCTCGGTGGCGGTGACCCGCGACGACGGCGCCCGCGCCAACGACGCGGTCAACACCCTGGTCGAGCATCTCGGCATCGCGATCGGCTCGGTGGTCGTCATCCTGGTGTTCTTCCTCGGCTGGCGCGAAGCCGGCATCGTCACCCTGACGGTGCCGCTGATCCTGTTCGTGGTGCTGACCATCGGCCTGTTCGCCGGCCAGACCATCAACCGCATCACGCTGTTCGCGCTGATTCTTTCATTGGGGTTGCTGGTGGATGCCGCCATCGTGGTCGTGGAGAACATTCATCGCCATCTGCATCACGGCATCGGCGACCGCGACTTCAGGGACGTGGTGATCCAGGCGACCAACGAGATCGGCAACCCCACCAATATCGCCACCATCGCGGTGATCCTGGCCTTCATCCCGATGGCCTTCGTCACCGGCATGATGGGGCCGTTCATGCGGCCGATCCCGTTCAACGTGCCGGTGGCGATGATCGCCTCGCTGCTGATCGCCTACATCGTGGTGCCCTGGGCGACCAATCTGTGGCTCCGGAAAAAAGCCGCGCAGAGCGAACTCGCCCGCCAGGCAAGCCTGGAGGACGTCGGGGCGCGCAAGACCGACCGATTGCACCGCGCCTACGTCAAGACCATCACGCCCTTCATCGAGCATCGCGGCCGCCGCAACCTGATGTTCCTGGCCGTGCTGGGCCTGCTGGCCGCGGCGATGCTGATGCCGGCGTGGCAATTCGTCCGCCCCGCGGGCATGAACGGGCCGCTGTCGGCGCTGGGGGTGGAACTGAAGATGCTGCCCAACGACAACACCAACACCTTCCTGGTGGAAATCGACACCCCGGCCGGCACCACGCTGGAAGAAACCGACCGTGCCGCGCGCGCGGTCGGCGACGTGCTGGCGCAGAACCGCTATGTCACCGATTACCAGACCTTCCTCGGCATGACCGCGCCCATCGACTTTGCCGCCCTGGTGCGCGGCGATCCCGTCAAGCGCGGCGACAACCTGGCGCAGATCCGCGTCAATCTGGTGGACAAGCATCAGCGTTCGACCTCGTCGCACCAGATCGTGCAGGCACTCAACGACCGCCTCAAGCCGCTGCGCCAGGCCTTCCCGCAGACCCGCATCAAACTCTACGAAACCCCGCCCGGCCCGCCGGTGCAGGCGCAGGTGCTGGCCGAGCTGTACGGGCCCGACTATGAAAAACTGCGCGGGGCCTCGCCCGAGGTGCGCCGCGCGTTCGAGTCGGTCTACGGCATGATCAACACCGACGATTCGGTCACCGCCACCATGCAATCCTTCTCGGTGCAGGTGGACCGCGAGAAAGCCGCCCTGTCGGGCGTCGTCGCCGGCCAGGTGGGCAAACTGCTGCGCGATTACGTGTCGGGCCTGTCGATCGGTTCGGTGCATGTGGATTCCGCGCGCGACCCGGTCAACATCATCGTGCGCCTGCCGCGCGCGGAACGCCAGTCGCCTGAATCGCTGATGGCGATCCGCCTGACGAACATGATGGGCCAGCAGGTACCGTTGAGCGCGATCGCCAGTGTGCGCCGTGTACCGTTCGGCAAACCCATTTACGACCGCGATCAGCACCCCATGGTCATGGTGGGGGGTGAAATGATCACCTCCAGCCCGGTCTACGCCGTGCTGGCGCTGGACAAGATGCTGGACGGCACCCTGCTGGCCAATGGCACGCGCTTCAAGACCGGCAACCTGGGCTTCACCCAGGCGACGCCGGACGACGTCACCGGCTACCATCTCTTGTGGGGCGGTGAAATGCGCCTGACGCTCGACGTGTTCCGCGACCTCGGCTCGGCCTTCATCATTGCCCTGGTGTTCATCTATCTGCTGCTGGTGGGCTACTACAAATCCTTCATCATGCCGATGATCGTGATGGGCGCGATTCCGCTGACCCTGATCGGCGTGTTCCCCGGCCACTGGGCGACCCAGCAGGCGTTCACCGCCACCTCGATGATCGGCGTCATCGCGCTGGCCGGTATCGTGGTGCGCAACTCGCTGCTGCTGATCGACTTCATCGTCGATTACCGTGCCCGGGGTTACGGTCTCAAGGAAGCGGTGATCGAGGCCGGCGCGGTGCGGCTGCGGCCGATCCTGCTGACCGCGCTCGCCATCATTCTCGGCTCGGCCATCATGATCACCGACCCGGTGTTCGGCGGGCTGGCGGTCGCGCTGATTTTCGGCACTTTCGCCTCGACCGCGCTGACCCTGATCGTCATTCCGTTGCTGTACTACATCTGGCAGAAGCGCAGCGTCATGACGGTTTGATAAAAATCGGGACGCCTTTATCATCCATTTCCCATCCCGAGGAATCGATCATGTCCGTAGAACACCTTGTCCGCATCATTGCCGGATTCTTCATCATGCTGTCACTGGCGCTGGCCCATTTTTCCGGCAGCGTCGACATGACCCACCTGTCCTGGCTGTGGTTCACTGCCTTTGTCGGTTTCAACCTGTTCCAGTCCGGCTTCACCCGCTTCTGCCCGATGGACATCATGCTGAAAAAAGCCGGGGTCCGGCCGGGCTGCGGCCTTTAAGGGTGCGCATATGGATATGCTATTCCTGCAGCAGAACTGGATGCTGGTGGCCGTGGCGGTGGTGTCCGGCATCATGCTGGCGTGGTCCTTCATCGGCGGCAAGCTTTCCGGCATCGAGGAAGCCGATACCCTGAAGGCCACCCGCCTGTATAACGACGACGCGCTGGTGCTCGACGTGCGCGAAGACAAGGAATTTGCCGCCGGCCACATTCCCAAAGCCCGGCACATTCCGCTCGGTCAGTTGTCCGGCCGGCTCCAGGAACTGGAGAAATTCAAGGCAAAACCCATCCTCGTCACCTGTCGCAGCGGTCAGCGTTCGGCGCGCGCCTGCCGCCTGCTGAAAAAGTCCGGTTTCGAGACCGTGTACAACCAGGCGGGCGGCATCGTCGCGTGGCAACGCGCCAACCTGCCGGTTGCCAAATAATCCCCGGAACCGAGGAAGCCCCATGGCCAAAGTCGAGATGTACAGCACCGCCGTCTGCCCCTACTGCGTCGCCGCCGAGCGGCTGCTGAAGAACCGCGGCGTCACCGAAATCGACAAGATTCGCGTCGATCTCGATCCAGTCAGGCATGAGGAAATGATGGCACGGTCCGGTGGCCGCCGCACCGTCCCGCAGATATTCATCGGCGGCACCCACGTCGGCGGGTTCGACGACATGTCCGCACTGGACGCCGCGGGCGAACTGGTCCCGCTCCTGAATCGCACCTGATTGCCGTGCCTGCGGGGATGCGCTTGAATTTCCGGCGACAGCCCCCATTGTGAAGCGGTGATCATTCGCGTCAAGGAATCCCGATGGAACTTGCCTGCCCTCACTGCCTCGCCATCAACCGCGTGCCGGACGACCGGCTGTCGAACGGACCCAAGTGCGGCCAATGCGGTACGCCGCTACTGCCTGGCACACCGGTGGATCTCACCGCCGCCAGCTTCGACCGTTTCATCGCCAGGGCCGGCCTGCCGGTACTGGTCGATTTCTGGGCTGGCTGGTGCGGTCCCTGCAAGATGATGGCGCCGGTGTTCCAGCAGATGGCCGCCGAAATGGCCACGCGTGTGCGTTTTGCCAAGGTCGACACCGAAGCGCATCCGCAGGTATCGATGCGTTACCACATCAAGGGCATTCCCAGCCTGATCCTGTTCAGGAACGGCGCCGAAGCAGCGCGCAGCGCGGGGGCGATGGACGCCCATGCGCTGCAACGCTGGCTGGCGTCGCAGGGTATCCAGTAAGCGCTGCGAATGCGGGCGCGGGGACACGGCATGGAGATGACTTGAAGCCCGTGTAAAATAGGCCCATCTCCGGAGCGCAGGCTCCGGTTTTCTTATTCCAGGGAGATATCATGGCCGATGAACTGCAACCCGTATTCAATATCGAGAAACTCTACGTCAAGGATCTGTCGGTAGAGGTCCCCAACGCTCCCGCCATCTATCTGGAGCGCGAAGCCCCGCAGATCGACGTCAACATGTCGACGGAAAGCAGCACGCTGGGCGAGAACCTGTACCAGGCCGACATCACCGTCACCGTCACCGCCAAGATCGGCGACAAGACCATGTTCCTGGTCGAGTGCACCGAAGGTGGCATCTTCCGCATCGAACACGTCCCGCAGGACCAGCTCCCCATGGTGCTGGGTATCGGTTGCCCGAACATCGTCTTCCCGTATCTGCGCGAGACCGTGTCCGACGTGGTGATCCGCGCCGGCTTTCCGCCGCTGCTGCTGAATCCGGTCAACTTCGAGGCCCTGTTCCTGCAGCAACAGCAGGCGCAGCAGCAGGCCGTCCCGGCGCAAACCCATTGAAGCGGACGGGCTGACCGTGCGACGGTTTTACGCCGGTTTGCTCCTCACGGGCGGTCTGCTGTGCATGCTGGCGAATCCCGCCAGCGCACTGGAATACCGCAGTACCGGACGCGCCGCCATCCTGTACGACGCGCCCTCGACCGCGGCCGGCAAGCTGGCCGTCGCAGGGAGCGGCCTGCCGCTCGAAGTCGTGGTCGATACCGATACCTGGGTCAAGGTGCGCGATTACACCGGCCGCCTGGCGTGGATCGAGAAAGCGGCCCTGGACGGCCCCCACAGCGTGATGATCAAGACTGAAACCGCCACCGTCCGGCAACAGCCGAAAACCGACGCCAGCCCCGTATTCCGGGCCACGCGCGGCGTTCTGCTCGACGTCACCGGCAAGTCCGACGCCAACGGCTGGCTGCAGGTCAAACATGCCAACGGGTTGACCGGCTGGATATCCGTTCAGGACGTATGGGGGCAATGAAACTGGCGGTGCTGGGCGCCGGTGCATGGGGCACCGCGCTGGCGGCCGGCTGGGCGCCTCAACATGCCACCACCCTGTGGGGGCGCAATGCGGCCGCACTCGATGCCATGCAGGCAAGCGGGGTCAACGCACGCTATCTGCCGGGTTGTCCGCTGCCCGACACCTTGCGTTTCACTCATGACCTCGACCACGCCCTCGACCAGGCCGACCTCATCGTCGTGGCGGTTCCCAGCAGTGGCCTGCGCGCCACCCTGGCCGCGCTGGCCAGCCGTCCCGCCCTGCCGCCGCTGTTGTGGGTCTGCAAGGGCTTCGAGCCCGGCAGCCGGAAACTGCCGCACCAGCTCGTCGCCGAACTGCTGCCCCGACACACGCAGACCGGCGTGCTGTCGGGGCCCAGCTTCGCCCAGGAAGTGGCGCAAGGCTATCCCACCGCGCTGACGCTGGCGTGCCACAACACCGATCTGGCGCAGCATCTGGCTGAAACCCTGTCGGTTCAGCGCCTGCGTATCTACGCGCATGACGATGTCATCGGGGTCGAGCTCGGCGGTGCGCTGAAAAACGTCATGGCCATTGCCACCGGCATCTGCGACGGCCTCAGGCTGGGCCACAATGCACGCGCCGCCCTCGTCACCCGCGGCCTGGCCGAGATGACCCGGCTTGGCGTCAAGCTGGGCGGCCATTTCGAAACCTTCATGGGCTTGTCGGGCCTCGGCGATCTGATCCTCACCACCACGGGCGACCTGTCGCGCAACCGCCAGGTCGGCCTGCGCCTCGCCCGTGGCCAGCGGCTCGACATCATCCTCGACGAACTGGGGCATGTGGCCGAAGGCGTCACCACCACGCGCGAAGTCATCGCGCTCGCTGACGAACTCGGCGTCGACATGCCGATCGCCCGTGCCGTCTGCCAGGTGCTGTGTGAGCAACTGCTTGCTGCGCAGGCGGTCGATGCGCTGCTGAATCGGGAAATCAAGGCTGAGTTCTGAAAACGCTTGCGTTATCCGGTAGCAGCACGTCTCCATGCCGGAAATACCCAAATAAGAGGCGGCCGGGTACGCCAACCTGAGGTTCCGCTCCGCACGCCAAGCGGCAAACCGACACCTCCGCGCGGCTAGTACTGCACCACCACTGGATCGAGGCTGCGCCACAGATACCAGGTGGCGACGGTACGCCAGGGCGCGTGGCGCTCGCCGTGCTGGCGCAGCGCTTTGGGGGTGGGCCGTTGATTGCCCAGGTAATGCAGCGCAACGGCTTTCTGCAGACCGATGTCGTCGATCGGCCAGACGTCGGGGCGGCGCAGGCTGAAGATCAGGAACATCTCGGCGGTCCAGCGGCCGATGCCGCGCACGTCGGCGAGTTCGGCGATCACCGCCTCGTCGTCCATCTTTTTCCAGCGCGCCGGTTCGACGCGGCCATCGACGAAGTGCGTGGCGAGATCACGCAGATACTCGGCCTTGCGGCGTGACAGTCCGCATGCCGCAAGGCTGTCCAATTCGAGCGCGGCGACATGTCCGGGCGCCACATGCTTGACGTAGCCGGCAAAGCGTGTCCAGATGCTGTCGGCGGCCTTGACTGAAATCTGCTGGCCGACGATGGCGCGCGCCAGCGTCTGGAACGGGTCGCCTCGATCAGCCAGGATGGCGTCCGGGTAGCGGGCGATCAGCGCGGCCATGACGGGGTCGGCGGCGGCAAGTTCGGCGCAGGCTCTGGGCCAGTACGTGGGTGCGTGGGGATTCACAAGTGGTTGCGGTTCGAGCCGCTCAAAACGGCGACTCCCTTTCAGCCAACGATACAGAAACAGGAGAAGTTATCCAACTCCGTCATCCATTTCCGCCCTCCCTGTGCGATTCCGGCGGAGCCCGACAGAAACCGAAGCGTTCAAATAATTCCCCTCCAAAAAAAAGAATGATCGTTCATTTCTTCATGTTACCATCACGCACCGAGATGCGTTTGGCGCGCGCCGATTCCACTTTCCGAGGTCACCCATGTTGCCAAGAAAAATCTTCTTCCGTCTCTCCACGCCTGCCGTATTGGTGGCGGCACTCGCCCTGAGCGCATGCGGCAGGAGCGAAGCGCCACCGCCGCAAATGGCGCCCGCAGAAGTCACCGTGGTGACGATGAAGCAGGAAAAAGTCAGCCTGACGCGCGAACTGCCGGGCCGCACCAATGCCTATCTGCTGTCGGAAGTCCGTCCGCAGGTCACGGGCATCGTCAAGCAGCGCCTGTTCACCGAGGGCGCACAGGTGAAGGCCGGCCAGCCTCTGTATCAGCTCGACGACGCCACCTATCAGGCCAATCTGGCCAGCGCCAAAGCCAGCCTGGCGCGCGCCCGGGCCAGTCTGACGCAGGCCGAACTGAACGCCAGACGCTCGGATGAACTGGTCAGGATCGATGCGGTCAGTCGCCAGGATCATGACAACGCCACCGCGACCCTGGCCCAGGCCAGGGCCGATGTCGCCGCCGCCGAAGCCGCGGTGCAGAGCAGCACCGTGACCCTGAACTATGCGCGCATCACGTCGCCGATCGGCGGCCGCATCGGCAAATCCAGCGTGACTCCGGGCGCGCTGGTGACCGCCAACCAGGCCGCGGCCCTGGCTACCGTGCAGCAACTCGACCCGGTTTACGTCGACCTGACCCAGTCGGCCAGTGAACTGCTGCAGTTGCGCAAGGAAGTCGCCGCCGGCAAGTTGACCCGTTCCGGCAATGTGCCGGTGAAAATCCTGCTCGAGGATGGCAGCCTCTACAAGCATGAAGGCAAGCTGGACTTCGCCGACGTCAGCGTCGATCCCGGCACCGGCAGCTACGCGCTGCGCGTGACCGTGCCCAACCCCGACAATATCCTGATGCCGGGCCTGTACGTGCGTGCCATCATCGGCAGCGGCATGCGCGATCACGCCATCCTGGTGCCGCAGCAAGGCATCGCCCGTGATCCCAAGGGTAATACCAGCGCCATGATCGTCGGCAAGGACGGCAAGGTTGAAGCGCGCCCGGTCAAGGTCAGCCGCACCATCGGCGATCAATGGCTGGTCGAAGACGGCCTGGCCGCGGGTGACCGCGTGATCGTCGCCGGCCTGCAGAAGATCCGCCCCGGCGCTCCGGTGAAAGCGGTCGAGGCTGCCGATCAGGCGGCTCCGGCCCAGACCCCGGCGTCCGGTGCCGCCGCTGCAGAAGCCAGTCCGGCCCCTGCAGCCGCGAAGCAATAAGCGGAGACATTCATGGCACATTTCTTTATTGATCGACCTATTTTTGCCTGGGTCATCGCCATCATCATCATGCTGGCGGGCGGCCTGGCGATCACCTCCCTGCCGATCTCGCAGTATCCGACCATCGCGCCGCCCACGGTGGTGATCAGCGCGGTCTACCCGGGCGCGTCGGCCAAGGTGGTGGAAGACTCGGTGACGCAGATCATCGAGCAGAATATGAAGGGACTGGACGGCCTGATCTACATGTCGGCCAACAGCTCGGCAACCGGCACCGCCCAGATCACGCTGACCTTCGACAACAAGATCAATGCCGACATCGCCCAGGTGCAGGTGCAGAACAAGCTGCAACTGGCGATGCCGCTGTTGCCGCAGGAAGTGCAGCGCCAGGGCGTCAACGTCAGCAAGGCCATGAGCGGCTTCCTGAGTGTGATCGGCTTCGTTTCCGAAGACGGCAGCATGAAGAAGGACGACATCGCCGACTATGTCGTCTCCAACATGGTCGACCCGCTCTCGCGCGTGCCGGGCGTCGGCAACATCCAGGTGTTCGGCGCCAAGTACGCCATGCGCATCTGGCTCGATCCCAACAAGCTCGACACCTACAAGCTGGCGACCAATGACGTGGTCGCCGCCATCAACGCGCAGAACGCCCAGGTCGCCGTCGGCCAGCTCGGCGGCACGCCGTCGATCCAGGGCCAGCAGCTCAACGCCACCATCACGGCGCAAACCCGCCTGCAAACGCCGGAACAGTTCCGCCACATCGTCCTGCGCAGCAACCCGGACGGTTCGGTGCTGAAGCTGGGCGATATTGCCCGGGTCGAACTGGGCGCGGAAAACTACGATTTCCTGAGCTATTACAACGGCAAGCCGGCCACCGGCGTGGCGATCTCGCTCGCCACCGGCGCCAATGCGCTGGACACCGCCGCCGGCGTGGAAGCCAAGCTGGACGAGCTGAAGGGATTTTTCCCGCCGGGTCTGACCGCCGTCACGCCCTTCGACACCACGCCTTTCGTGAAAGTGGCGATCAGCGGCGTGGTCAAGACCCTGGCCGAGGCGATCGCACTGGTGTTCCTGGTGATGTACCTGTTCCTGCAGAACATCCGTGCCACCCTGATCCCCACCATCGCCGTGCCGGTGGTGTTGCTGGGTACCTTCGGCGTGCTCGCCGCGCTCGGCTTCTCGATCAACATGCTGACCATGTTCGCCATGGTGCTGGCGATCGGCCTGCTGGTGGACGACGCCATCGTGGTGGTGGAAAACGTCGAGCGCATCATGAGCGAGGAAGGCCTGTCGCCCAGGGAAGCGGCGCGCAAGTCGATGGACCAGATCACCGGCGCACTGGTAGGCATCGGCCTGGTGCTGTCGGCGGTGTTCGTGCCGATGGCGTTCATGACCGGCTCGACCGGCATCATCTACCGCCAGTTTACCGCCACCATCGTCTCGGCCATGGCGCTATCGGTGCTGGTGGCGATCGTGCTGACGCCGGCCCTGTGCGCCACCATGCTGAAGCCGATTTCCAAGGGTCATCATTACAAGGAAACCGGTTTCTTCGGCTGGTTCAACCGCAGCTTCGAGCGTACCAGCGCCAACTATCAGCGCGGCGTGCGCGGCATCCTCGGGCGCAGCAAGCGCTTTCTGGCGGTCTTCGCCGCCCTGGCGGCGGTGATGGTCTTCATGTTTCTGCGCCTGCCCAGCGCCTTCCTGCCGCAGGAAGATCAGGGCGTCCTGTTCGCCATGGTGCAGACGCCGGTCGGTGCCACCCAGGAGCGCACCATGGAATCGATCCGCAAGATCGAAACGTACTTCCTGGAAAACGAGAAGGACACCGTCGAATCGGTCTTCAGCGTGCAGGGGTTCAGCTTCGCCGGCACCGGCCAGAACACCGGCATCGCCTTCGTCAAGCTGAAAGACTGGAGCGAGCGCACCTCGGCCGAACAGGGCGTGGAGGCCATTGCCGGCCGCGCCATGGGCGCCTTCAGCCAGATCAAGGATGCCATGGCCTTCGCCTTCGCACCGCCGGCCATGCCGGAACTGGGCACGGCTGCCGGTTTCAACTTCTTCCTGAAGGATAACGCCAACCAGGGGCACGAGGCCCTGGTCGCGGCGCGCAACCAGCTGCTCGGGGCCGCCGCGCAAAGCAGGCTGCTGACCAAGGTGCGCCCGAACGGCCAGGAGGATACGCCGCAGTTCCGCATCGAGGTCGACACCGAAAAAGCGTCGGCGCTGGGCTTGTCAATGGCCAGTATCAACAACACCCTCGGTACCGCGTGGGGCGGTAGCTATATCGACGACTTCGTCGATCGCGGCCGCGTCAAGCGCGTGTACATGCAATCCGAGGCACAGTTCCGCATGACGCCGGAAGACTTCAAGCTGTGGTCGGTGCGCAGCAACGACGGCAAGATGGTGCCTTTCTCCGCCTTCGCCACGTCGAAATGGGAATACGGCTCACCGCGACTGGAACGCTACAACGGCGTACCGGCCATGGAAATCCTGGGTGAAGCGCCACCGGGCGTCAGTTCGGGGGACGCCATGAACGAGATCGAGCGGCTGGTGGCGCAACTGCCGCCGGGCTTCGGCATCGAATGGACCGCGCTGTCGTTCCAGGAACGCCAGGCCGGCAATCAGACCACCTTGCTGTATACCCTGTCGCTGCTGATCGTGTTTCTCTGCCTGGCGGCGCTGTATGAAAGCTGGACCGTGCCGACCGCCGTTCTGATGGGCGTCCCGCTGGGCATCCTCGGCACGGTACTGGCCAACACCTTGCATGGCATGCCGCGCGACGTCTACTTCCAGGTGGCCATGCTGACCACGGTGGGCCTGTCCAGCAAGAACGCGATCCTGATCGTCGAATTCGCCAAGGCCAACCTGGAGCAGCACGGAATGGGGCTGATCGATGCGACCATGCACGCGGTGCGCGACCGCCTGCGGCCGATCATCATGACCTCGCTGGCCTTCGGTCTGGGCGTGCTGCCGCTGGCGGTCGCCATCGGCGCCGGTTCCGGCGCGCAGCGCGCGATCGGCACCGGCGTGGTCGGCGGCATGCTGGCCGGCACCGTGCTCGGCGTGTTCTTCATCCCCCTGTTCTTCGTGACGGTGCAAAAGCTGTTCGGCCCCAAAAACCCCGGATCGCCCGCATCGCCTGCCGCCCCGGCAGAAGGAGTGACTTCCAATGACTAAATCCATGCGCACTTCCCTGGCGCTGGCGGCCGCGCTGCTGGCCGGCGGTTGCACCATGCTGGAGCCGAAGCTGCCGCAAGCCAATCCGGCCATTCCGGCCGACTGGCCGCTGCCGCCGACGGCGACCGCGACGGCCACGTCCGCCGCGACGGACAAGCCGGTCGCCGACATCGGCTGGCGCGATTTCTTCACCGATCCGAAGCTGGAAGCGCTGATCGCCCGTGCCCTCGACAACAACCGCGACCTGCGCGTGGCGGTGCTGAACGTCGAGCGCGCCCGCGCCCAGTACAACATCCAGCGCGCCGACCGCTTCCCCTCGGTCAGCGCCAATGCCGGCCTGACCCGTACCGGCGGCAATGTCACCACCCCCGGCGATATCTACGCGGCGTCGGTCGACGCGGCCTTCGAACTGGACCTGTTCGGCCGTGTGCACAGCCTCAGCAACGCCGCGCTGCAACGCTACTTCGCCCAGGAAGAAGCGCGCCGCAGCGCCCAGCTTGCCCTGATTGCCGAAATCGCCAATGCCTATCTGAGCCTGGCGACCGATCTGGAGTCGCAGCGGGTGGCGCAGGCCACGCTGGACACCCAGCAACAGTCCTACGAGTTGATCGTCAAGCGGCATGCGGCGGGCGCGGTATCCGCGCTCGACCTCGCCCAGGCGCGAACCACGGTGGAAACCGCCCGTGCCGACGTCGCCCGTTTCGCCGGCCTGGTGGCGACCGACCTCAACGCCCTGCGCTTGCTGGTCGGCGCGCCGATCGAGCAAGCCCTGCTGCCGCAGCACTTCGATCCGGCCGTGTCGGGTCTGGCGCCCTTGCCCGCGCAACTGCCGTCGGAAGTCCTGCTTCGCCGCCCCGACGTGCTGCAGGCCGAGCACCTGCTGCGCGGCGCCAACGCCAACATCGGCGCCGCCCGCGCCGCCTTCTTCCCGTCGATTTCGCTCACCGGCAGCATCGGCACCGCCAGCAACGAACTGTCGGGCCTGTTCGATGGCGGCACCCGCACCTGGAGCTTCATCCCGCAGATCAATCTGCCGATCTTCCAGGGCGGACGCCTGACCGCCAACCTGGGCGTGGCCCAGGCCGATCGCGATATCGCCCTGGCGCAATACGAAAAATCGATCCAGTCGGGCTTCCGTGAAGTGGCCGACGCGCTGGCGCTGAGCCGCACCCTGGCCGATCGCCGCACCGCCCAGCAAGCCCTGCTCGATGCGGCCAGTGAGGCTCATGAATTATCCAGGGCGCGCTACGAGCGCGGCGTCGACAGTTACCTCAACCTGCTGGATGCGCAGCGCAGCCTGTATGCCGCACAGCAGGGCCTGGTCACGGCGCAACTGGCCGAACAGAGCAATCGTGTCACGCTGTACAAGGTGCTGGGCGGCGGCTGGGCAGAGGGCGCGCGATGAGCCAGCGAACCGAGGGCGCAGCCAGGAGGAGCGAGCGCGCCCAGGCGCAATCCGAGCGCATCCTGCGTGCCGCACAGAAATGCTTCATCGAGCACGGTTTTCATGCTGCGGGCATGGCGCTGGTCGCCAAAACCGCCGGCATGAATCCAAGCCTGATCTACCGCTATTTTCCCGGCAAGAGCGCCATCATCCTGGCCATCGTGGAACGCCAGCTCGTCCATGCCCGGGCCAGCATCCGTGCCCTGCACGATGCGTCCGATTTCAAGGAATCGATGATTGAAGCCTTCTGCCTCTGGCGCGATGCCGACCCCGACATGATGAATGCCGCGCTGTTCCTGGAAATGAGCGCCGAGGCCAGCCGCGATCCGGTCATCGCCGCCGGCTTGCGCGCGTCTGATCAGGCCATCCGCGACGAGCTCGCGGCCTGGCTGTCCGCGAGCGCCGCTGACGGCGGCAAGGGCTTGCCGCCGGAACTTGCGCGCATCCGGGCGATCACCCTGCAAACCTTTATGGAAGGCCTGGCCATCCGATCGCTGCGCGAACCGGATATCCCGCTGGCGGAATTGAGCGCCACCGTGACGGATTTCGTTGACAGGCTATTTTCAAATCCAGGATTAGGGTCTGTGACTCAGTAGTCGCCCATACAGGCGACTACTGAGTCACGCATTCCGGGGATCACATCAGCACGATGTCGTACTGCTCCTGCGGGTAGGTCGTCTCGACCTGCAGCGACACCGGCTTGCCGATGAAATCGATCAGCTGGGCGAGACTGCCGGATTCCTCGTCGAGAAACAGGTCGATCACGCTTTGCGCGGCAACGATGCGGTATTCGCGTGCGCCGAACTGGCGCACCTCGCGCAGGATTTCACGCAGCACGTCATAGCACACCGTCTGTGCGGTCTTGATTTCGCCGCGACCGGTGCAGGTTGGGCAGGTTTCGCACAGCACGTGCGCCAGCGATTCGCGCGTCCGTTTGCGCGTCATCTCCACCAGACCGAGCATGGAGAATCCGCTGACGGTGGTCCGGGTGGGGTCGCGCATCAGGGTTTTTTTCAGCTCGGTGAGCACTGCCTCCTGGTGTTCGGCATTGTCCATGTCGATGAAGTCGATAATGATGATGCCGCCGAGATTTCTCAAACGCAGCTGGCGCGCGATGGCCTGCGCGGCTTCGAGGTTGGTCTTGAAGATGGTGTCGTTGAAGTTGCGCGCCCCGACGAAGCCGCCGGTATTGACGTCCACCGTGGTCAGCGCCTCGGTCTGGTCGATGATGAGGTAACCCCCCGATTTCAGATCGACGCGCTGCCCCAGCGCCTTGGCAATTTCGTCCTCGATGGCATGGAGGTCGAACAGCGGCCGGTCGGCGCCGTAGTGCTGCAATTTATCGTACACGGCATGGGTGTAGCTCTTCGCGAACTCGACCATGCGCTGATAGGTCTCGCGCGAGTCGATCAGGATGCGGCTGGTATCGCGGTTGACGAAGTCGCGCAGCACGCGCAACGACAGGTCGAGATCCTGATACAGCAGGCAGGGGGCCGCACAGCTTCCGCGCGCCTGGATGCTGCTCCACAGTCGTCGCAGGTAATCGATGTCCGCCTGCATTTCGACGTCTTCCGCGGTTTCGGCCATGGTACGCACGATGAAGCCGCCGGTGATGTCCGCCGGCATCAGCTGATGGAGTCTCTTGCGCAGATGCTCGCGTTCCTCTTCGCCTTCGATCTTCTGCGAGATGCCGATGTGCGTTTCCTGCGGCAGGTACACCAGATAACGGCCGGCAAAGCTGATCTGGGTCGAGAGCCGCGCGCCCTTGGTGCCGATTGGGTCCTTGATCACCTGAACCATCAGGTTCTGCCCTTCATGCAGGATCTGCTCGATCGGGCGCTCCGGCTCGCCGTTGCGGCGCGCCTCCCAGATGTCGGCCACGTGCAGGAAAGCCGCCCGTTCCAGACCGATATCAATGAAGGCGGACTGCATGCCGGGCAGCACGCGCACCACCCGCCCCATGTAGAGGTTGCTGACCAGGCCGCGGCACTGCGCGCGTTCGATGTGCAGTTCCTGCACCGCACCCAGATGCAGCACGGCAACGCGGGTTTCCTGCGGGGTGATATTGACGAGGATTTCTTCGCTCATGACAAATTCTTGATTCATTTCCGAGGGGATTTCTTCGCTCATGACACCTTCCCGGTCCATTTCCAGATCGAAGCTGACGCACGCCTTCGTTGCTCTGCCGAGCATCCGCCGGCCAGTCGGGAAGCGGATGTTTCAGGGTTGATTCGGGAAAGGAATCAGACGACGAGACCGAAGGCCCTCAATAATATGGCTGTGTCATATAACGGCAGGCCCATGATGCCGCTGTAGCTGCCATCGATGTGCTCGACGAATGCGGCGGCGCGACCCTGGATGCCGTAGGCGCCGGCCTTGCCAAGGTATTCGCCGGTTTCCAGATAACGGCCGATGGCTGCTGCGTCGAGTTCGGCGAATCTGACCTGACTGGATGACAGACTCATTTCCACCCGTCCTTCATGTTGCATCGCCACGGCGGTGTGTACCCGGTGCGTACGCCCGGACAAGCGCGTCAGCATGGCTTCGGCCCCGGCACGGTCGGCCGGCTTGCCGAATATGACGCCGTCGAGTTCGACCACCGTATCGGCACCCAGTACCGGGAAACGCAGCAGGCGGCGGGCGTCCACCGCGCGCCAGCCGCAGGCGGCCTTTTCGACCGCCATGCGCTGCGTGAAATCGGGTGCCGCCTCACCGGCGTGCGGAATCTCGACGACATCCATACGGCCCGTCACCGCGCGCAGCGGCAGCATGTCGAAGGCCACGCCGATCTGTTTCAGAAGTTCGCGCCGCCGTGGCGACTGGGAAGCCAGATAGATTCTTTTATCGACCAGCATGATTTTCGTTATGTCTCCTCAATCCCGATGGTAGGGATGCCCCTTGATGATGCATACCGCGCGATAGAGCTGTTCGGCCAGCATCACCCGCGCCAGCGCATGCGGCAAGGTCAGTTTCGACAGACCCAGCAGCTTGCCGGCGCGTGCCTTCACGCTGGCGTCGAGTCCGTCCGCCCCGCCGATGACGAAGGCTGGGGAAACGCCTTCCGTCATCCAGCCCTGCAGCCAGGCTGCCAGTTCGCGCGTGGTCGCCTGCGTGCCGCGCTCGTCGAGCACCACCGGCACGCAGGCCGCCGGCAGGGCAGCCAGCACGCGTTCTGCTTCCACTTGGCGCGCACGCGCACCGTCCTCGCCGGCCGTTCGATGCCCCGGCTTGATCGCGTTCAGGATCAGCGGCATGTCCGGCGGCATGCGCCGCGCATAATCATCGTAGCCCGCATCGATCCAGCCCGGCATCCTGTGGCCGACGGCGATCACATGGAGCTTCATCGATCCTAGTGGTCGGCTTGCACGTGCCGCGCACGCACGGCCTCGCCCGCGCCCCACAACTCTTCCAGATTGTAATGCGCACGGGCGGCCGGCTGCATGACATGGACGATCACGTCACCCAGATCCAGCAGCACCCAGTCGCCCGTGTCCTCGCCTTCCGTGTTGCCCACATGCTCGCCCGCCGCCTTCATCCTGACGCGTACATTGTCGGCCAGCGCGCGCGTCTGGCGGTTGGATGAACCCGTGGCGATCACCATGCGCTCGAACAGCGAGGTGAGTTTTGCGGTATCGAGCACGGTGATATTCTGCCCCTTGACGTCTTCGAGCGCGGCGACGATCAATTTGACTTTGTCTTCAATATTCATGTGTGTGCATACAGTTGGTGTTCGTGAATGTAATCCAGCACGGCGTCGGGCAGCAGATAACGCGCACTGTCATGCCGGGCCAGTATCCCGCGGATCGCGGTGGCTGAAATATCCAGCGGCAGCGCCGTACGCAGCAGGACCGAGCCGGCCGGCCCGTTTGCCTGGCGTTTGTCAGCCACCCAACGATGCGAGGCTGCGCCTTTCAAAGGCTCCGTGATGGCGTCAGGCCCCGTCAAATGCGTGCCGGGCCGGGCCGCCACGGCAATATTCGCCAGGTCGAACAAGCGCCGCCAGTCGTGCCAGCTGGGCAGCGTGAGAAACGCGTCCGCCCCCAGCAGCAGCCAGATCGGCTGCCTCTCGCCCCGTTCGGCACGCAAGGCTGCGAGCGTGTCAACCGTATAGCTTGGCTGCGTGCGCTGCATCTCGCGCGCATCCACCGCAAAGCGCGAATTGCCGGCGATCGCCCGGCGCACCATTTCCAGCCGATGGCCTACCGCGGTGCGTGGCGTACCGCGGTGCGGCGGCTGCCCGGCGGGAATGAACAGAACGCGATCGAGATCCAGTGCGCAGGCCATGTCCTCGGCCAGACGCAGATGACCGGTGTGAATAGGGTCGAAGGTGCCGCCCATCACGCCGATGGGCGGCATGATCTTACCCGCGAACGTGCCCGTCTCCCAGCACCACCCACTTCTGACTGGTGAGTCCTTCCAGGCCGACCGGGCCGCGTGCGTGGATCTTGTCGGTGGAAATACCGATCTCCGCACCCAGGCCGTATTCGAAGCCGTCGGCAAACCGGGTCGAGGCGTTGACGATCACGCTGGCCGAGTCGACTTCACGCAGGAAGCGGCGCGCACGACCGTAGTCTTCGGTGATGATGGCGTCGGTGTGCTGCGAGCCATGCGTGTTGATGTGGATCATCGCGGCGTCGATGTCGTCGACGACTTTCACCGCGATGATCGGGCCCAGATATTCCTCGGTCCAGTCGGATTCCACCGCAGCCTTCAGCTTGTCTCCTGCCACGCCGGCACCCATCAGGATGCCCAGCGCCTCGGGGCAGCCGCGCATTTCGACGCCCTTGCCGGCCAGCATCGTGCCGATTTCCGGCAATGCGGCGGCGGCCACCCCGCGCGCCACCAGCAATGACTCGGTAGTGTTGCAGGTGCCGTAGCGCTGGGTCTTGGCGTTCTCGACGATCTTCAGCGCCTTGGCGAGGTCGGCGCGGTCGTCGATGTACACATGACAATTGCCGTGCAGATGCTTGATCACCGGCACCCGCGCCTCACCGGCGATGCGTTCGATCAGTCCCTTGCCGCCGCGCGGCACGATGACGTCGACATAGTCCTTCATGGTGATGAGTTCCCCCACCGCGGCACGGTCGGTGATCTCGATCACCTGTACCACCGTGGCCGGAAATCCCGCCCCTTCGAGGCCTTCACGCACGCAGGCGGCGATCGCCTGATTCGAGTGCAGCGCCTCGGAGCCGCCGCGCAGAATCGCCGCGTTGCCCGATTTCAGGCATAGCCCGGCGGCGTCCGCGGTGACGTTGGGGCGCGCTTCGTAGATGATGCCGATGACGCCGAGCGGCACCCGCATCTTGCCGACCTGGATGCCCGAGGGACGGTACTTGAGGTCGCTGATTTCGCCGACCGGGTCGGGCAGCGCGGCGATCTGTTCCAGACCTTCGGCCATGCCGGCGACGGTCGTGTCGGTCAATTGCAGGCGGTCGAGCAGCGCCGTGTCGTATCCCGCGGCACGCGCATGCGCCATGTCGCGCGCATTGGCTTCCAGCAGCTTCGCGGCATCACGCCGGATCGCCGCCGCCATCGCCAGCAGCGCGCGGTTCTTCTGGTGGGTGTCGGCGCGGGCAATCGCGCGCGAGGCGTCGCGCGCCTGTTTGCCCAGCGTCTGCATATAGTCTTTAACGTCCATCATCTTTTTCCATTGCCAACCGGTTCAGCCAGTGTCATGCCCACGCGCAGCAGCGTATCCCAGGGGTCGCCCACGCGCTCCAGCCCCTTGGCCTGGCGATCGATCAGCGCCAGATCGGCCAATGCCGTTTCGACTTGCGTCAGACTCAGGCGTTTCAGCGCGCGTTCGATCTGCGGCACGCGCTGCTTGTCGCGTCCCCACAGCGTGCGCATCAGGCCCGACAGGTTCTCGCCCTGCTCCAGCGCCAATTTTAGCCTGAGCAGCAACTGTACGGCCGACGACACCTGCCACAGGATGGCCGGCACGGCTTCGCCGGCATCCCTGAGGTCGGCCACGATTTGCACAAAACGTACGCCATTGCCTGCATACAGGGCATCCTGCAGCGCATCGGCTTCCAGCCGGCTCACATCCACCACCGCATGTTCGACGTCGGCCAGCGTCACCGTTCCCGTCGGCAGCAGCAGCGCGAGTTTGTCGATTTCCTGCTGCGCCGCCAGCAGATTACCCTCGACCTGGTCGGCCAGGAATTCCAGCGCGGCACGCTCGGCGCGCAGGCCCTGTTTGCTCAATCGGCGGTCGATCCAGTCAGGCAAGGCGCTACGGTCGACCGGCTTGACCTCGACCACCACGCCGCTTTTGGCGAGCGCGGCGAACCAGCGGCTCTGCATGGCTTTCCAGTCCAGCCCCGGCAGGCTGATGAGGGTCAGCGTATCGGCCGGCAGGCGGGCGGCATAGGCTTCCAGCGCCTTGGCGCCGTCGATGCCGGGCTTGCCGGAGGGGATGCGGATCTCGGTCAGACGGCGTTCACCGAACAGCGAGAAGTGATCGCCGCTGGCGAAGAGGCCTTGCCAGTTGACGCGCCCCTGTGCCGTAAACACGTTGCGTTCGCCATGTCCCGCCTCGCGCGCCGCCGCACGGATGGCGTCTGCCGCCTCCTGCGCGCCCAGGGGCTCGTCGCCCACCACCACGTACAGCGCAGCCAGACCGCGCGCAAGCTGCCCGGGCAGACGTTCAGCCGGGATGTTCATCAACGGCCGCGTCGGGCTTGATGGCCTGCAGGCGCCGCATGATGCGCTGGGCGGCGTTATCTTCCATATCGCGATACAGCAGTTGTTCCTCCGCGCCCTTGGCCAGCACCTTCGTGACGTCGTAGGTGATGTCGCGCGTAAGCTCGATACTTTCGGAGGCTGCCAGACGACGTCCGGCCTTGTCGTTCAGCGTATAGCCCAGGCGCAGTCCAAGCCGGTATTCGGTCACGGTTCCGGCGCCGGATAGCGAGAGGATGTCACGGGTACGCTCTTCCCGGGTGATTTTGAGCACCGCCTCGGCTTCGCCCGCATTCGCGGCGAGGTGGGTTTTCCGGTTCGTGGCCAGATTTTTCCGGATACGCTGCGCCACGAGGCTGCCAGCCGGCGCGTCGACATACAGGCTGGCAAACGGGATGTCAGCGGACCGGCGCAACTGGAAACCGCATCCCGCAGCGAGGAGCCCCGGCAGCGCCGCAAGGAAAAGTCGTCGATTCATGGCACGATATTAACCAAACGCCCGGGCACCACCACCACTTTTTTGGGCGGCCTGCCTTCCAGATATTTCTGCGCGGCTTCGCTCGCGAGTGCGATCGTCTCGATCGCCGTCCTGCCAGCCGTCGTCGCCACGCGAATTTGCCCGCGCAGCTTGCCGTTGACCTGCAGCATCAGTTCGATCTCGTCCTGCACCAGCGCGCTTTCGTCCACCACCGGCCAGGCCATCGCGGCACCCGGTCTGAGTTCGGCATGCAGGGCTTCGGCAATATGCGGCACCATCGGCGCCAGCATCGTCACCGCGGCTTCGAGTACTTCCTGCCGCACGCTGCGGGTGACGGCGTCCGTGCCCTCCAGCCGGCCGAGCGCGTTCATCAGTTCCATCACCGCCGCAATCGCAGTGTTGAATTGCTTGCGGCGCTCGATATCGTCGCCGACTTTCTGGATCGTCTGGTGCAGCTGGCGGCGCAGGGTTTTTGCCGCGTCCGGCAGTTCGCCGCCGGCAAACGCCGTGCTTGCGCCGCCCTGCACGTGTTCGTAGGCCAGCTTCCAGAGTCGCTTGAGAAAACGGTGCGCGCCCTCGACGCCGGCGTCGGACCACTCCAGACTCTGCTCCGGCGGCGCCGCGAACAGGGTGAACAGGCGCGCGGTGTCGGCACCGTACGCATCGATCAGCGCCTGCGGGTCGACGCCGTTGTTCTTCGACTTCGACATTTTTTCGGTGCCGCCGACGATTACCGGCGCCCCGTCGGTCTTGAGAATCGCGACGCCGTCGCGCAGTTCGACGTCGGCCGGGTTGAACCAGGTCTTCTTGCCGTCGGCCGCCTCGCGGTAATAGGTGTCAGCGACCACCATGCCCTGGGTCAAGAGATTGGCGAACGGCTCGTCGCTCGCCAGCAGCCCTTCGTCGCGCATCAGTTTGTGGAAAAAGCGCGCGTACAGGAGATGCAGGATGGCGTGCTCGATGCCGCCGATGTACTGGTCGACCGGCAGCCACTGGTCGGCGCGCGCGTCGAGCATGCCGCCGGCGAAGTCGGGGCAGGCGTAGCGCGCGTAGTACCACGACGATTCGACGAAGGTGTCCATGGTGTCGGTCTCGCGCCGCGCCGCGCCGCCGCATCGGGGACAGGCGCAGTGGACGAAGTCGGCGCGGCGGTTCAACGGGTTGCCGGAGCCGTCGGGCACCACGTCCTCCGGCAGCACCACCGGCAGTTGCTCGGCCGGCACCGGCACGTCGCCGCAGGACTCGCAATGGACGATCGGGATCGGACAGCCCCAGTAGCGCTGCCGTGAAATGCCCCAGTCGCGCAGGCGGAACTGGATTTTCTTCTCACCGAGGCCAAGTTTTTCCAGATCGGCGGCGATGGCGTCGACCGCGGCGTCGTAGCCGAGGCCGTCGTACTTGCCCGAATTGACGCAGCGACCGCGTATCTTGTCGCCGTACCATTCCTGCCAAGCGTCGGTGGAAAACGCACCCTCTCCCCCGGCCCCTCCCCCGCCTGTGGGGGAGGGGGGAAGATCGATCACCTGGTTGATCGGCAGGCCGTACTTCTGCGCGAAGCCGAAGTCGCGCTCGTCATGCGCCGGCACCGCCATCACCGCGCCTTCGCCGTAGCTCATCAGCACGTAGTTGCCGACCCACACGGGCACATGTTCGCCGGTAAGCGGATGGGTCACCTCGAAGCCGGTGTCCATGCCTTTCTTTTCCATCGTCGCCATGTCGGCTTCGGCGACGCTGCCCTGCTTGCATTCGGCGATGAAGGCGGCGAGCGCGGGGTTGTCCGCAGCCGCGCGGGCCGCGAGCGGGTGCTCGGCGGCGACCGCGCAGAAGGTGACGCCCATGATGGTGTCGGCGCGGGTGGTGAACACCCACAACTGACCGTTCTCGACTTCGCCCCCCTCACCCCGGCCCTCTCCCTCCAGGGGAGAGGGGGGAGGAAGTTGGTACGGGAAGGCGAAGCGCACGCCGACGCTCTTGCCGATCCAGTTGGCCTGCATGGTCTTCACGCGCTCGGGCCAGCCCGGCAACTTGTCGAGGCCGGACAGCAGCTCATCCGCATATTGGGTGATGCGGAAGAAGTACATCGGGATGTCGCGCTTCTCGACCAGCGCGCCGGAGCGCCAGCCGCGGCCGTCGATCACCTGTTCGTTGGCGAGCACGGTCGCATCGACCGGGTCCCAGTTGACGCTGGCCATTTTCTTGTAGATCACGCCCTTCTCGAACAGGCGGGTGAACAGCCACTGCTCCCAGCGGTAGTAGTCGGGCTTGCAGGTGGCCAGCTCGCGCGACCAGTCGATGGCGAAACCGAGCGCCTGCAACTGCGTGCGCATGTGGTCGATGTTGGCGTAGGTCCACGCCGCCGGCGGCACGTTGTTGGCGATCGCGGCGTTTTCCGCCGGCAGGCCGAAGGCATCCCAGCCCATCGGCTGCAGCACGTTGAAGCCGCGCAGGGCGTGGTAGCGCGCCAGCACGTCGCCGATGGTGTAATTGCGCACGTGGCCCATGTGCAGCTTGCCCGACGGGTAGGGGAACATCGACAGACAGTAATATCCGGGGCGATCGGAATCGTCGCTGGCGCGATAGATCTGGCTGGCCGCCCATTTCGTCTGGGCAGCCCGTTCGATGTCCGAAGGAAGGTATTTTTCTTGCATTGCAACAACCGCTTAGAATCAAGGCGGCGATTATACCGCCCGCCGCTTGTCCGGGCGTCCGCCGGGAAGGCACGAGCCGTGCCCCGCTCGGCGCATTTTTGCAAACCCAGCCGAGGAAACGCCATGAAAATTCTGCTTCCGCTCACCCTGCTGACCGCTTCCCTGCCCGCGTTCGCCGCCCAGCCCGATCTGCTGCCGGTCAGGCAGATCGGGCTGGAACTGGCACGCGATATCGCCATGGATGCGATCGAAGCCTGCCGCAAGGACGGCTACACCGTTTCCGCGGTCGTTCTGGATCGTGCCGGCAACGTTCAGGCCGCGCTGCGCGACAGCCTGGCCGCGCGTCATACGCTGGAAATCGCCGAACGCAAGGCGGGGATGAGCATCATGTCCGGGGTCGCCTCGGGAGAGTTTCGCGACGCCCGCGCCGACATCCGTCCCGAACTCAATCACATCGACGGCCTCATCGTGATGGACGGCGCGCTTCCGATCCGTGCCGCCGGCAGTCTGGTCGGCGCGGTGGGCGTATCGGGGGCGCCCGGCGGCGAAAAAGATGCCGCCTGTGCCGCCGCCGCGTTGAAGAAAGCAGAGGAACGGCTGGAATTCGCGCAGTAAACCGCCCCGGGCGGGACGCCGCCACGCGGGTGACAAGCCCTCTCCCGCAAAGCTAGTGCGTGGTTGTTGGCGCTTTAGCGCCTCTACAGTATTTTCCAATTCACACATGAGCCTGAGCGAGCGGGGCAATCGGAGTTGACTCAGGCGGCGCGTTGTCGAGATTTGTTGATGAGTTGAAAGAGTTGTGCTTTGGCCTGGTTGAGGCGTCTGGCGGCCTCATTATCGCTGCATCTCCTGGCGATTTCATCCAGCCTGTCGAACGAGACGCCCGGCTTGAGGAAGCTTTCTGCATTCGACAGCGATTTGAGCTTC
>Ga0209922_100232_pt1 | contig 124546 bp, 110 predicted proteins | sample ThiBiot_500_biof_FD_183946 | JGI IMG/M metagenome (GOLD analysis project Ga0209922, IMG submission 183946) | Wastewater bioreactor microbial communities from Cape Town, South Africa - Thiocy_expt_500_biof (SPAdes) | ecosystem: Engineered > Bioreactor > Thiocyanate-remediating >... | reverse complement strand
CTCGATCTGACCGGCATCGCGGTCTTCGCGCTGTCGGGCGCGTTGATGGCGGTGCGGCTGCGCCAGACGCTGGTGACGGCGAGCTTCTTTGCGCTGGCGTTGCGCTGCGCCCAGGCCCAATAGGCCTGATAGGCGGGATCGCCGAGCAGATGCTTTTCCTCGGTCTTGGCGCGCCAGTAATAGACGCCGCTGACCGCTACGAGCAGGATGGTGTTGCGCACCGCGTCGGCGGCGCTGCCCGACGTGACGAGGAAGGGCAGCGAGCCGATCCACCAGCTCAGATTCTTCGACACATAGGCGGGGTGCCGTGTGAAGGCATAGGGGCCGTGGGTGATGACGCCGCGGTGGGTCAGGTTCGAAAAGCGGATGCCGAACGCCATCGTCGCCCAGGCGTAGATGCCAACCAGAAAGACCAGCGCCACGCCCCACAATGTCATCAGCGTGTCGTGCCCCTGAAGCCAATAGCCCCAGTCGGACCCGTTCACCGTATAGTCGAGCGGTCCGCCGTTCATCAGGATGAAGGGCGGGTAGCAGACCAGCGCCGCGACCCACGCCATGCCATAGGGATTGGCGGTGCGGATATGCGCGTCGAGCGGCTTGAGGGTCAGGATATAGCCGACGGTCGCGACATGGACATCGACCAGATAGAGCAGGTTGATCGTCCAGATGCCGGTCATATAGGGATTGGCGAGGACGTCGCGCATCGGCACGCTGGCCAGCGACGAGAAATTGCCCGGCACGATCGACAGCATGAAGGCGGTGAAGAACCCCTTCACCGCCCAGGCGCGCAGATGATGCGCGATCGCGCGCCCATCGACCGGCTGGGCGCGTCCCGCCTGCCGGGGCGCGATCAGCCAGCGTCCGAACTGGTAACAGCCGTCGCGCGGTTCGACCATGCGGCGGTCGAGCCACAGCATATAGGGCACCGATACGAGCAGCAGCCACGGCACCACCCGTTCGAGCAGGTCCATCGAGAAAGCGTAATTGCCCTCCCAATAATAGCGCATCACGGCATAGAATCCGGCGATCAGCGCCCAAGTCGTCCACAGGCCGGCGATCTTGGTCAGGCTGATATCGATCGTCTCGCGCCAGGGGCGGCGCAGCGACCAGTCGATGCCGGTCGACGGATTGCGGTGCACCTTGTCGACGAACAGCGACCACAGCACCATCGGAACGCCGCAGGCAAGGACGCTGGCGATCGCCGAATTGGGGCCGTTCATCGGCCCGCGCTGTCCCCAGTCGACGCCCAGATAGGCGGCAATTTCGGGCGCATAGCGCGCGATCAGCAGATAGGAAAACAGGCCCAGGATACCGACGATCCCGACCCCGGCGCTGACCGCTGATCGGGGGCGCGAAGCGGGCGCTTCGATGGCGTCAGCCGCCGTCTCGGCGGCCGCCGGAACGGCAAGATCGGGCATATGGGTCACCCCCTCGTCCTAGGCCGAAATGGTAAGCAAGCCGTCAACGATAATCCCCGATTCGCGGCGAAAATGCCGCCCGATCGGTCATGGTTGCGACGGTTTGACACCGTTCACCGCGAGTCAGGTTCGATTCAACCCGACTCGGCCGCTGAAGAGTCGCGATGCTCCGCCGGCGCTGGTAAAGGCCCCACCAAGTCGGGGCGGAGGGCTCCATCAGAACAACAAGACGGGGTCGTAGCTTGTCTTCCCAATCGACGGGTCTGCGCCATTGGCGCCAGCGTTTCAATGCGCTGTTCCAGGACCATGAAATCTTCATTCGCACGCACGGCCATGTCCGGTTTTTGCGTATCAGCGCCGTTTGGCAAAAGCGCGTTGCGCTGATCGCCGGCGCGGTGCTGCTCGCTTGGGCTGCGATTACGCTCGCCGTGTTCGTCAACCAGCTGCTCACTGCCGACGAGCGCGCCGAAGTCGCGCAGAAGCAGGCGGCTGCCGCGGCTGCCGAGCAGCGCATCGCGCGCTATCGCGACCGCGTCGGTGAAATCGCCGCCGACCTCGACGAGCGGCAAAAGCAGCTCGAACAGTGGCAGCAGGATTATTTCGGCAACGAAGCGCTGCCCGCGCCGGCGAAAGCGGCCGGCGATGCTAAAGGCGACGGCGCCGCCGCGACGCCGCTCAAGACCAGCGCCATCGATCCGCGCCTGCCCCCCGAAGCGCAGGCGCTCGCGCGCATCGAGGCGCGGCAGGAGGCTTTTTCGTCGCGCCTGCTCGCCGCGGTCAACGCCCGCGCCGCCAAGGCCGAAAGCGCAGTCGCCAAGCTCGGGCTCGATCCGCGCGCGCTCGTTCGCGACGCCTCGTCGGGTCGTGGTGGTCCGCTCATCCCCTTCCAGCGCCGCGGCGGCAATGCGGGCGCGCTCGGCACCAGCTTCGCCGCGCTCGAAGGCGCGCTGTTCCGTATGGAAGTGTTCGAACGCACCCTCGTCGCGATCCCTTCGGGTCAGCCGGCGCATGTGCTGATGCTCTCATCGAGCTATGGCTATCGCAGCGATCCCTTCACCGGCGCCGGTGCGATGCACGCGGGGCTCGATTTCCCGGGGCCGATCGGCACGCCGATCCTCGCTGCCGCGCCCGGGCGCGTCAGCTTCGTCGGCCAGAAGTCGGGCTATGGCAATGTCGTCGAGGTCGATCATGGTCAGGGCATCCTGACCCGCTACGCCCATTTGTCGGGTTTCAACGCCAAAGTGGGCGACCGCGTCACCGCGGGGCAGCAGATCGCCCGCATGGGCAGCACCGGCCGCTCGACCGGCAGCCATTTGCATTTCGAAGTCCGTTTGAACGGGGTCGCGGTCAATCCGCGGCGTTTTCTGGAGGCCAAAGCCGATGTTCTCGAAGTCAAAGACGACGCCCGGCAGCGAGTCGGCGCCCTCGCTTCCGCCGGTGCCCGCTAAGATGGCGACCGGCGCGCGTCATACCACCTTCTCGATCATCGGGTCGGATGTGGTCATCACCGGCAATGTGTCGGCCACCGTCGATCTGCACGTCGACGGCAAGATCGAAGGCGACCTGAAATGCGCCAACCTCGTCCAGGGCGAGGCGAGCGAGATCAAGGGCGGTGTCGTCGCCGAAACCGCCAAGCTTGCGGGTCTGGTCGACGGGTCGATCGAGGCCAAGACGCTGATCATCCACGCCAGCGCGCGGATCACCGGCGACGTGACCTACGAAACGATCACGATCGAAAATGGCGGCAAGGTCGACGGCAAGCTGTCGCATCGCCGTGCGGGTGCGGCCAAGGCGCCCCCGGCGCTCGAAGTCGTCGGCGAAAAGCCGGCCTCGTTCGGCGCCTGACCGACCGCGATTTTCCGGTCGGCACGATGGTGTGCTGGCAATGGGGCCGCGGCGAAGGTCGCGGCGTGATCGCCGAGCGCTTCGACCGCCGCGTCGAACGCACGATCAAGGGTAGCCGGATCGTGCGCAACGGGAGCGCGGCGAATCCCGCCTATCTGATCGAAATGCTCGACGGGCGCTGCGTGCTCAAGCTTGCGAGCGAACTCACACCGGCTTGACCGGCATCGCCCGCGGGGCATCGGCTCAACTTCGGGTCTTGCGCGCCGGCGCGCAGGCGCCATAGTCGCGAGCCATGCGCACCCTTACTGCTCCGCTCGCCCTCGCCGCCGCCTTGCTGGCCGCCGCGCCCGTCCATGCCAAACCCGCCGATACGGGTGCCGCGAAGAAGATCCTGATCGACAGCGTCGCGATCCCGACCGTCGCGGGACGCGGCAAGGTGCCCGAACTTGCGGCCTATTATGCCGGGGTGCTGAAGGCGGCGGGCTATGCCGACGGCGATATCGTCATCACCCCGATGGGCGAAACCGCGACCTTCGCGGCGACGCTGCAGGGAACGACGAAGGACAAGCCGATCCTGCTGCTCGGCCATATGGATGTCGTCGAGGCCGATGCGAAGGACTGGACGCGCGATCCGTTCGTGCCGGTCGAGGAGAATGGCTATATTTTCGGGCGCGGGTCAGAGGACAATAAATTCGACGTCGCGATGATGGTCGCCACCATGGCGCAGCTCAAGAAGGACGGCTTCAAGCCCAAGCGCTCGATCATCCTGCTGCTGTCAGGGGATGAGGAAACGTCGATGATGACGACGCGTGCGCTCGCCGCCAAATATAAGGACGCCGAACTCGCGCTCAACGGCGACGGCGGCGGCGGCCTGATCGGTGAAGACGGCAAGGCGAAATATTATGGGCTGCAGGCCGGCGAGAAAACCTATGCCGACTTCACGCTGGAGGTCACGAACCCCGGCGGTCACAGCTCGCGCCCGTCGCCGACCAATGCCATCGTTCAATTGTCGAACGCGCTCGCCAAGGTGGGTGCCTATCATTTCAAGCCGCAGCAGAACGAACTGACCAAGGTCGGTATGCCGATCGTAGCCGATCAGGTCGGCGGTGCGATCGGCGCAGCGCTCAAGACCTTTGCCGCAAACCCCGCCGACGCGGCGGCGATCGCGACGATTACCGCTGATCCCGAATATGTCGGCCAGATCGGTACCACCTGCGTCCCGACGCTGGTCAACGGCGGTCACGCCGAAAACGCCCTGCCGCAGCGCGCGACCGCCAATATCAACTGCCGCATCTTTCCCGGCGTGCCGGTCGAGGCGGTGCGCGCCGAACTCGAACGGGTCATCGCCGACCCCGCGGTGGCAGTGAAGCCCGATCCCGACGCGAGCGCGAGCGACGCCTCGCCGCTACGCCCCGATGTGATGACGGCGGTGACGAAGGCGGTCCATGCGCGCTTCCCGGGCCTGCCGATCATCCCGTCGATGAGCGCAGGGGCAACCGACAGCTATCATTTCCGTATGCTGGGCGTTCCGAGCTATGGCGTAGCGGGCCTGTTTTCTAAGGCGAGCGACAGCTACGCGCACGGGCTCAACGAGCGGGTGCCGGTCGATGCCATTCCCGGCGCGCTGGCACATTGGGACAGTCTGCTGCGCGACCTGGCGAAATAATCGTCCGAACCTATGCCGTCGCTCCCGCCCGCGCGGGGGGCGACGATTATATGAGCGCCGCCACCGCCCGCTCGACCATCGCCGCCGCTGAATCGGCGCCGAAGCTGCTCGCGTCGAGCGACAGTTCGAGCCACAGCCCGTCGACCATGGCGGTAAGCAGGATCGCGAGCTGATCGGGATCGCGTGCGCCGCACGGCGCGAGAAGGTCGCGCAGCCGGGCGCGATAGCCGGCATAGCTGTCGGCGTGGATCGCCGCCATGCGCGCGTCGCTGCGCGCGAGCGCCCAGAAGGCGGTCCACGCGCCGAGCAATTGCGGGTCAGTCACCGGCGGGCGGAAACTGGCCGTCAGATAGGCGGTCAGCCGCGCGCGCGGATCGGAGCCCGCCGCATCGGCGGCGGCGGCGAAGACCGCATCCATCCGGTCGCTCGTCGCCTGATAGGCTGCGGCGATCAGATCGTCGATGCCGCCGAAATAATGACGCAGCAACCCCGGCGATACCCCCGCCTTTGCGCAGATCGCGCGGACACTCGTTCCCGCCAGCCCAAGCTCGGCAAGGCATGCCGCGGTCGCGTCTATCAGGTCGGCCCGGCGGGCGTCGGCGCTTTCGCGCGTAAAGGCTTGGCGAGCGGCGGTCATGTTGTTATACATGTGTATAACAAGGAACGAGCCATGGCAACTGCACCCCAACGCGATTCGCATCCCGACCCGCTCGACGGCTGGTCGCTCCCGGCCTGGACCTATAGCGACCCCGATTTCTATGCCGCCGAAATGGCGCGCATCTTCCGCCCGAGCTGGCAGGTCGTGTGCCACGATAGCGACATTCCGGCGGCGGGCGACTGGCACAGCATCGATTATTGCGGCGAGAGCGTCATCGTCGTGCGCGGCACCGACCGCACGGTGCGCGCCTTCACCAACGTCTGCCGCCACCGCGGGTCGCGGCTGGTCGACGGCGCGGCGGGCTGCGCGAAGAAACTGGTCTGCCCCTATCACGCCTGGACCTACGAACTCGACGGACGACTGTCGGGGGTTCCCGATTCGGCGAGCTATCCCACGCTCGACAAGGGAAAGGCGGGGCTCGTTCCCGTCGGCCTCGAACAATGGCGCGGCTTCTGGTTCGTGCGGCTGGAGGACGACGGCGGCCCGTCGGTCGCCGCGATGATGGCGCCCTATGAGGCGATGGTCGAGCCCTATCGTTTCGAGGAACTCGGCGCTTTGGGCCGCGTCACGCTGCGCCCACGCGATGTGAACTGGAAGAATGTCGGCGACAATTATTCGGATGGCCTCCACATCCCCGTCGCCCACCCCGGCCTGACGCGGCTGTTTGGCAAAAGCTATGGCGTCGAAGCGGAAGATAGCGTCGATCGCATGTGGGGCGACCTCGCCGACCGACCGTCGGCGAACTGGTCCGAGCGGCTCTATCAGCAGTTGCTGCCGCCGGTGCCGCACCTGCCGCAAGCGAACCAGCGCCATTGGCTCTATTTCAAGCTGTGGCCCAATGTCGCTTTCGACATCTACCCCGATCAGGTCGATTTCATGCAGTGGCTGCCGACCGGCCCGACGAGCTGCCTGATCCGCGAAATCAGTTACGTGCTTCCTGATGCGCGCCGAGAAATGAAGGCTGCGCGCTATTTGAACTGGCGCATCAATCGTCAGGTCAATGCCGAGGATACGGCGCTGATCACCCGCGTCCAGCAGGGCATGCAATCGCAAAGCTTCCAGATGGGACCGCTCAGCGACAAGGAAGTCTGCCTCAAGCATTTCTGTGCCCGGATGCGCGCGATCATCCCCGAAGCGCGACTGGAGCAGGCGCCGGCGGCGGGGTGGAGCCGCGCTTGACCGGCACGGCGCCCGTGGTGATTGTTGGCGGCGGTCCCGCCGGGATGGTTGCGGGGCTGCTGCTCGCGCGCGCCGGGGTGGCGGTGACGGTGCTCGAAAAGCACGCCGACTTCTTTCGCGATTTTCGCGGCGATACGGTGCATCCCTCGACGCTCGACCTGTTCGACGACATCGGCCTGCTCGGCGCTCTGCTCGCGCTTCCGCATGCCGCGCTCGACACGATGACGCTCGACCTGCTCGGGCGCCGCTACACGATCGCGACGCTCAAGCATCTGCCCGTTGCCGCACCCTTTATCGCGATGATGCCGCAATGGGATCTGCTCGACTTCATCGCGCGCGAAGGCCGCAAATATCGCACCTTCGACCTGCGCATGTCGACCGAAGCAACCGGATTGCGCCATGATCCGACCGGCCGCGTCGACGGCGTAACGCTGGCGAGCGGCGAAACGCTGCCCGCACGGCTCGTCATCGCAGCGGACGGGCGCCGGTCGGTGCTGCGCGATGCCGCCAGGCTGCCGCTCGACGATCTCGGCGCGCCGATGGATGTGCTGTGGTTCCGGGTGCCGATGCCGGCGGACCTGGACATGACCGAAGTCCCGCTCGGCACGATCGACAAGGGCGGAATGGTCGTCGCGATCCCGCGCGGCGATTATTGGCAGTGCGCGCAGATCATCGAAAAGGGCGGCTTCGCGGCGGTCGAAGCGCGCGGTATTGCGGCCTTTCGTGAGACCATTGTTTCGATAGCGCCGGGCCTTGCCGCCGGAATCGACGCGATCGCCAGCTTCGACGACGTCAAGCTGCTGTCGGTCGCGCTCGATCGGCTGACCCGCTGGTGGCAGCCCGGACTGCTCGCGATCGGCGATGCCGCGCACGCGATGTCGCCCGTCGGCGGCGTCGGGATCAACCTTGCGGTGCAGGATGCGGTGGCCGCGGCGAATATCCTCGCGGCGCCGCTCGCCGCCGGTGCCGATCCCGATCCGTTGCTCGCGCAGGTGCAGGATCGTCGATGGAAGCCGACGACAAGGATGCAGGCGCTACAGCGCTTCGCGCACCAGCGCGTCGTCGAACCGATGCTGCGCGGCGAGATCGATCATGTCCCGCTCGCGATCCGCCTGCTCGACCATATCCCGCTGCTGCGCCGCATTCCCGGCCGCATACTCGGCCTCGGTTTCGGGCGGCAGCATGTCCAGTCCCCCCTTGCGAAAGATTTTTCATGACCAAAGCCTATGACGCGCTGATCATCGGCGCCGGCCACAACGGCCTTGTCTGCGCCTTCTATCTTGCCAAGGCGGGGCTCAAGGTCCGCATCGTGGAGGCGCGCGATGTCGTCGGCGGCGCCGCCGTGACGGAGGAGTTTGCGCCGGGTTTCCGCAATTCGGTTGCGAGCTATACGGTCAGCCTGCTGCAACCGAAAGTGATCGCCGACATGAAGCTCGCCGATCATGGCTATCGCGTCATCGAACGGCCGATCAGCAATTTCCTGCCGCAGGAGGATGGCGGCTACCTCAAGCTCGGTGGCGGGCTCGAACGGACGCAGGCCGAGTTCCGCAAGTTCAGCGCCCGCGATGCCGAGGTGCTGCCGCAATATTATGACGCGCTCGAGAATGTCGCCGAGCTGCTCCGCGATCTTGCGCTGCGCGTTCCGCCCAATGTCGGCGAAGGGATGCGCACGCTGCTCGACGGCGCGCGGCAGGGGCGGCGCTTCGCGACGCTCAGCCTCGAACAACAGCGCGATGTGCTCGACCTGTTCACCAAGTCGGCGCGCACGATGCTCGACAGCTGGTTCGAGAGCGAGGCGGTCAAGGCCGCCTTCGGCTTCGATGCCGTCGTCGGCAACTATGCCAGCCCTGACACGCCGGGCAGCGCCTATGTCCTCCTCCACCACGTCTTCGGCGAGGTGAACGGCAAGAAGGGGGCGTGGGGCCACAGCGTCGGCGGCATGGGCAAGATCACCGAGATCATGGCGAAGGTCTGCCGTGATCATGGCGTCGAGATCAGCCTCGAAAGCCCGGTCGCCAAAGTGCTCGTCGACGGCGGCAAGGCGGTGGGGGTCAAGCTCGTCGGCGGCGAGGAGATCGCCGCGGCACGGGTGATCGCCAATGTCGGGCCCAAGCTGCTTTACGAACGGATGATGGACGCGGGTGACCTGCCTGCCGATTACGAACGCCGGATCAAGGGTTTCAAGGCAGGCAGCGGAACCTTCCGCATGAATGTCGCGCTGTCTGAACTTCCCAAATTCACCTGTCTCCCCGAACCCGGCGAGCATCACCAGTCGGGGATCATCCTCGCGCCGACGCTCGATTATATGGACCGCGCCTTTCTCGACGCGAAGCGCGACGGCTGGTCGAAGGAACCGATCGTCGAAATGCTCATCCCCTCGACCGTCGACGACAGCCTTGCACCCGAAGGCTGCCATGTCGCCAGCCTCTTTTGTCAGCAATTCGCACCCGAATTGCCGGGCGGACGCGACTGGGACGATGAGGAGGAAGCAGCGGCCGATTGCATCATCGATACGGTCGAAAAGCATGCGCCCGGTTTCCGGGCCAGCATCGTCGGGCAGACGCGCCTCAGCCCCAAGGGTCTCGAACGCAAGTTCGGGCTGGTCGGCGGCGACATCATGCACGGCAATATGAGCCTCGATCAGCTCTGGTCGGCGCGGCCGGTGCTTGGCAATGGCGGCTATCGCGGGCCGGTGAAGGGGCTCTACATGTGCGGGGCAGGAACGCACCCCGGCGGCGGCGTCACCGGCGCGCCGGGGCATAATGCGGCGCAGGTGATCCTGCGCGACCGCGGTCTATTCGCGCCCCGCTGGCGCTGAGGCCGCGCCCCCGCGGCGGCGCATGAGCAGATAGATGGGCAGCCCCGCCGCGGTCATCGCGACGCTCCACAGGCTCGCCTCGATCCCGGCGCCGTAAAAGGCCCAGCAACTATAGCCGAAGCCGACGAGGGTCAGCGCCGCAAAGCCCGGCGAGACGCGCAGGCTGCCCGCCTGTTCCAGCCGCAGCGCCGACAGGCTGCCGACGACATAGAGGATGATCGCGGTCGAGGTGGTGATGAGCACCATGAAGGTGAAAAGTTCGGCGAGCCCGCGCGAATAATTGGCATAGACGACGATGCTCGCGAGCAGGCTCGACGCGATCTGCGCCATTTGCGGCGACCCGAAGCGATTGTCGCGCCCGAAAAGCGCGGGAAGCAGGCCGCGATGGGCGAGGTCGCGCGGAATCTCGCCTTGCAGCATCACGAAGCCGTTGAGCGCGCCGAGCGCGGCGATCGCGGCAAAGACCGCGACGATATCGCCCGCCAGCGGGCTGACCAGCGTTCCGAAAAAGGTCGCATAGGCGGCGTTCGACTGTTGCAGCGTTTCGACGGGCAGCAGCATGGTGACCGCGGTGCAGGACAGGAGATAGAGGAGGCCGGTCGCCGCGGCGCCGATCAGCGTGGCGCGCGGAATCATCCGTTCGGGATCGCGCACCCGGTCGCCAACGACGGCGGCGCTTTCGAAGCCGAGCAGCGCGAACAGCGTCAGCGTCGCCGCGCCGCTCACTGCCGACAGGCTGACCGGCTGGGTATGCGCCATGCCTGCGGCATGGCCTTCGCCGGTGCCGAGCAGCCAAGCCGCGACCAGCACCGCGCCGATCACCGGCACCAGCTTCAACAGCAGCGTGATGATCTGCGTCTCGCCCGCGCGGCGGATGCCCGACAGGTTGATGAGCGTGAACAGCCACAGAAAGCCGATCGCGACCAGCGCGGGCAGCGACCCCTTGTCGCCCAGCCTGGGGATGACGATCGAAAGATTGCTGACCGCCGCGACGGCGAGCGTCGCATTCGCCGTCCAGCAACTGATCCAGTAGCTCCAGGCAACGGTGAACCCCGTGCCGGGGCCGAAGGCGGCATTGGCGTAGGTGAAGGTCGCGCTGCCGCCGGGCAATCGCCGCGCAAGCCGCGCAAAGACGATGGCGAGGCACAGGGTGCCGGTGATCGTCACGCCCCAGCCGATGACGGCGTTCCAGCCGAGCGGCGCCAGATCGCGGGGCAGGAGGAACACCCCCGACCCGATCATATTGCCCATGACGAGGGCGACGCACATGGCGAGACCGAGCTTCTGCCCGGCCTCGCCCTGTTGCTGTGCGGGGTTCGTCACCCGGTCAGAATTCCTTGCTGACCTTGAGCCCGATCAGTCGCGGCCTGATCGGCGTGTCGTAGAATACCCCGCCGGTGCTGGTCAGCCCGTCGGGATCGCCGCAGGTGGTTTCGAGGCACTGGACACCGGTATTGATGATGCCGTTGCTGTCGAACAAATTGGTCGCGAACAGTTCGGCCTTCCAATCCTCTCCCTTCACACCGATGCTGATATCGGCGGTGGTATAGGATTTAAGCGTTCCCTTGAGCGCATTTTCAAAGATGCGAAGGTCGCTGCGCCGCTTGCCGATATGGTTGAGCGCGAACTGGACATGCCCGCCCAGCCCGCCGATCGGGAATTCGTAGCGCGTGACCAGATTGCCCTTGAACTTCGGCGTCACCGGAAGCTGCGTTCCCGACGGGGCGAGCAGCGCATTGGTCGCACCGTCGCTGCCGGGCAGGGTGCAGTCGAAACTGCTGTTCGCGATCAGGCAGAAATCGCGGCGAATCTGCGCATCATTATAGCTCATCCCGGCGTTGATCGAGAAGCCGCCCTCGCGATAGCCGAGGTCGAGTTCGATGCCGCGAATGCGCGCTACGCCCGCGTTGCGGATTTCGGTCAGACCGTTGAGCCCGAGGAAGGAAAGCTGAATGTCTTTCCAGTCCTCCTGATAGATGGCGCCGTTGAAGCGCACCGGACCCCAATTGGTCTTCCAGCCGAATTCATAATTGTCGAGCGTATCCGGACCATAGGGCGGCAGGGTGCCGCGGCGATTGATCCCGCCGGGACGGAAGCCGCGCGACCAGGTGCCATAGATCAAGGCATTGTCGCTGAGCTTGTACGTCAGGTTCAGCTTGTGAATGAAGCCGGTATCCTTGGTCCGCTTGTCGAGATTGGTACAGGGCGACCCGGCAACGATCGCCGGACCGAAGCAGGCGGCGACGCCGGTTCGGCTCGACACGCCCGCCGAATAGCCGAAGAAGCCGACCAGGCTGTTGTCGAACTTGTACAGACGGCCGCCGCCGGTCAGCGTCAGCTTGTCGGTGATGTCGTAGCTCAGCTCGCCGAACGCGGCATAGTCGCGGTCGACGCGGAACTGCTTGGTCAGCCAGATGTCGCTGGCCGTGCCGGGCACCTTCAGATCGTCGGCCAGATTGTCGATGATATAATTCTGTTCGATATTATGGCTCTGGCGCTGCCAGAACACGCCGCCGATAAAGCGGATCGGTGCGTCGGCGGGCGATGCGATGCGTGCCTCGACAAAGCTCTTCTTATAACGGTCGATGCCGTTGATATATTGGTTGGGGCTGATCAGATTGTTCGCATTGTCGCGCAGATAATAGCCCGAACCATAGAGCGCGTCATAGAAATAGGAATAATCCGAATAGTCGCTCGCTACATCGGTGCGGCGGCGCAGGTGACCGCCGGTGACGGTCAGATCCCAATTGCCGAGCTTGCCCTCGATCGTCAGGGCCGCCTGCAGCCATTTGTCCTTGCTCCATTCGGGATTGTACTGGACGGTCTGTAGCTGGCCGGTGACGGCGCTCGACCGCTCCTGCGAATAGCTGCCGTTCGTCTTCTGGATCTGGCCCATGATCGTCGGGCGCAGCGTCCAATTGTCATCGAGTTCGATCCCGAGCGCGAGGCGCGCGCCATAGGTGTCGGCGTCGTTATAGTTGTTTTTGACATAGGCCGAATTATTCTGGACGATGCCGCTGGTCGGATAGGTGCGGCTACCCGGAATATTGTCGATATAGCCGGCGTCATGGCGGTACCAGCCGACGAGGCGCAGCGCCGCGCGCTCGCCGAGCGGCGCGTTGATGAAACCTTCGGCGACACCGCCGAAATTGCCGTGCGCGACCGAATTGATCTCGGCCCCGATCTCGCCATAGGTGCCGCTGGTATCGGGCTTGTTGGTGACGAGCTTGATCGTGCCCGCCATCGAACTTGCGCCATAGAGTGTGCCCTGCGGCCCGGCGAGCGCCTCGACGCGGGAAAGGTCATAGGCATGGATGTCCAGCGCGCCCTGAATGGTCGTCACCGGCATTTCGTCGAGATAGGTGCCGACGGTGGGGAGCGAGGCCGAATGGTTTGCATTCTCGCCCGACGACACGCCGCGGAAATAGACCTGGGCAAAGCCCGGGGCGGCCGTCTGGATGGTTACCGACGGCAGGAATTTGACGACGTCCTGAAATTCCTTGACCTGCAACTCGGCCAGTCTTTCGGTGCCGAGCGCGGTGATCGCCATCGGCACGTCCTGCAGATTCTGCTCGCGCTTCGAAGCCGTGACGACGATGTCGTCGCCATTGGCCGGCGCCGTTTGCTGTGCGAGCGCCGTTCCCGACGTGCACAGGATCGTGCTGCCGAGCAGCAGCGCGCTGCCTTTCGCCAACACTGCCGAAACATTCCGCATAGAGACCCCCCTCGATGACAACAATGTGACGGAGAATGACGCGGTGCAGCGCAAGCGCAAGCATTGTCATCGCACCGGTGCGCGCATTGGTCGAAAATGTCGGCTGCTGTTGCTCAAAGGCAACGAATTTGCGCGCGGCGGGCTAGTCGGCGAGCGTTGGAACCGCCGGATAAGCCTCCAGCACCGGCCCGAGCGCCGCCTTGAGCGGGGCGAGCCACGCGTCATAGGGGCGCCATTGATCGACGCCGTCGCGGTTGATGGGGCGGCGCACCTGTTCGCTCGATGCGGTACGCACGGCGCGATCATTCATGTAAAAGGCCAGGCAGGCCTCCTCGAACGGGACATTCAGATAGGCGAGCATTGCGCGAACCTCGCCCTCCGGATCGTCGAGCAGCGCCTCGTGGATAACGCGGTGGACCCGGCCCGGCTGGACCGCGTCGATATGCGCCATCAGGCGAACATAGTCGCGATAATAGGCGCCGATATCCTCCAGCCCATAGCTGAACGCCTGACCCTTGGCGAAATGCTGGCGAAAGTTCGACCAGCAGCAATCGAGCGGATGGCGCCGAGCATCGATGACCTTCGCGCCGGGCAGGGTCAGGCGAATGAAGGGCAGGTAAAGCCAGTTGTTCGGAAGCTTGTCGATATAGAAGGGCTTGTCCGTTTTGCGTTGGACTGCAGTGCGCGCCAGGAATTGCCGGCCGAGGTCGGCCAGCGCATCGGCGGGCAGATCGGCCAGCGCCTCGACCCAGCGGCGCGGATCGCTCTTCGCATCGCGCCCGAGGCTCAGCGCCAACGCCGGAATGTCGGGCAATTCCATCGTGCCTTCGATCGCACTATGGCTTGCCAGAATTTGCTCGATCAGCGTTGAACCCGCGCGCGGCAGGCCGAGGACGAAAATCGGATCGGGATCGGGCGCGCCCGCACCGGCCATTGCCGCAAAGCGTTCGGCCGGAAAATGGGCGATGATGGCATCGACCGTGGCGCGCGTATCTGCCGGATCATAGCCGAGTTGCGCCGACCGGATCGCATTGCCTGCTGCGTAGTGACGAAAGGCTGCGGCATGATCGCCGGCATCGTCATAGGCCTTGCCAAGCGCGAAGTGCAGATGGAGCCGGTCGTCCGCGCGCGCCTCGTCCGTTGGCGCCGCATCGACGAGCGCAGCTTCCATGGCGGATCGGTCGGCGGCGTCGAACCGAATGGTCTTCAGATTGGCGAGACTCCACCAGATTTCGCCCAGCCCGGGATCGGTGGCGAGCGCATGGCGATAGGCCGCGATGCTGTCGTCCTGCCGCCCGACCGTCTTGAGCATATGACCATAGCTCATCCACAATTTGGCGTGGCCGGGAAAGCGGCGGGTCAATTCTTCGTACAGCGCGATCGCTTCGTCATAGCCGCCGATACGGCCGAGGGCGGCGGCCTTCAGATTGGCGTGGGCCGGATTGTCGGGATCGTCGCCGAGCACGGAATCGAGCGCCGCGACGGCTTCCGCAAAGCGATTCTGCTTGTAATAGACCGTCGCCAGATTGGCGCGGGCGGCGCCGAACCCCGGCGCGAGTTCGACCGCCCGCATCAGCAGCTTTTCGGCATCGCCATAACGGCCGATACGCCCGGCGACCTCGGCCAGCATGCGGATCGCCGCGACATCGGTGGCGTCGTCGCGCAGGCGTCCGCGCAGCGCGGCCTCGGCATCAGGCAGCCGATCTTCGGCGAGGGCGAGCGCCGCCGCGATCATCTCGGGATCGTGGATCGCCGCGCCAACGGCGTCGAGCGAGGCCGCCTGCGCCTCATCCTCGCGTCCGAGCGCGCGCAGCGCGTGCGCAGCAAGGCGGTGGGCGGCGGCCGATGTCGGAACAACCTCGATAATCGCCTGCGCCTGCGCCAGCGCCGCCGCAGGCTGACCCGCCAGCAGATGCCGGGCGTTGGCGAGCGCCTGATCGTGCGTGACGGTCGCCAAGCCCGCGCGCCTCAGCTCTTGGACCGGGCCTTGGCGATGGCGCGCTTCAGCGTGTCATAGCCCACTTGGCCTTGGAGCAGTTGGTTGCCGACGACCCAGGTCGGGGTGGCATTGAGCTGAAGCTGGGTTGCGATCGCGAGGTTCGCGTCGAGTTCGCGCTGGAACAGCGCCTCGTTCGCGGTCGCGTCGGCGCTGCCGTCGGTGACGACGCCCGCGCGCTGCGCCGCGGCGGCGATCGCCGACGGATCGAGCGAGCTCGCTGCGAACATCGCGTGGTGAAAAGCGTCATATTTGCCCTGCCGCGCGGCGGCGAGCGCCATCAGCGCGGCATCGCGGCTTTGCGGCGAGATGATCGGCAATTCGCGGAACACGACCTTCAGCCTTTTGTCCTCGCGGACCAGCCGGTCGACGTCGGGCACGCTCGCCCGGCAGAAGCCGCAGGCATAGTCGGTGAAGACGACCAGTGTGACGTCGCCGTCGGCATTGCCCGCCCAGGCGCCGGCATAGGGCTTTTCGAGTGCAGGGCGGATCGCGTCGATTGCCTTCGCCATTTCGCGGTCGCGCTGCGCCTCCAGCGCCTCGGGGATGATCTCGGGATTGGCGCGAATATAGTCGCCGACGATCGTCTCGACCTCGCTCTTGCTCATGCCGCCGCCGAAGCGGCCGCCAAGCCAGAAGGTCGCGCCGAGCAGTGCGAGCGCGGCGATGCCGCCGATCAACAGGGTTCGCGTCGATACGCCGTCCATCATTCCTCCCTGGCGCTGCGGCAGGCGGCCCGCGGTCATCGCCTTGGTCCGCGCGGGCTTGGGCTTGGCTGGGGGCGTGACATGCGGGGTGCGATCATCGTCCGGCACGGCGGCTATCGCCGTCGCTTTGGCTTGCGTTTCGGCCAAGGTCGCGGGGATCGCCTCGCCGGCAAAGAGGGGGAGGTCGCCCGCATTCTGGGCGTCGGCGGCGCGCGCCTCGGCTTCTTCGCGCGCGAGCAACTGTTCGAGGCCCGACGGCGGCGGCGCAAGCTCTTCGGCGGCCGGGCGCAGCTTGTTCGCGGCATCGCCGATGCCGTCCTTGCCGGCGCGCGCAACCTGACCTATCCCGGCCTTCGTCTTGCCCGCAACCTCGCCGATCCCGCGTCCGGCTTCGCTGGAAATTTTCGCGACCTTGTCGCCCAGCGCCATCTTGCCCCACGCCTCGCCGCTCGCGCTCGCCGCGCTGCGCGCCGCCTTCGCCGATCCGCGTCCGACCGCGCGCGCGGCGCGCGCGGCGCCGCGGCCCGAACGCTGCGCAAGGTCGCGCGTCCGTCGCGGTATCTCCATCGCCTCGACGCGCGCGGGAATATCGGCGCGTTCGCCGACATCGATCGTCCAGTCGGCAAAGGCCGCAGCGCCGTGCCGGATCGCACTCCACAGCCGCGCGGCGCCGGCCTTCAGCTGCGCCCCGCTAACGCGCGGATCGCGCGCCGGGGCGGGCTTCGGCGTATAGCGGCCGACGTCGATGCCGACGGGCGGGGCGTCCTTCGGCTTTGCCAGTCCCTCGTCGGCGCGCGGCAGGGGCTCGGGCGCCGGCGACGGGTCGCGCAACCACGGCTGATAATATTCGTCTTTCTTGTCTGTCACTTGTCGCCCTTGTGCATTCGCGAAATTGCGATGCATCCCCGAATTTCGTCGTGAATCTAGCGCCGTTTGCGCGTCCGTTCTACCTCGGCGCGCGCAACCATCGAAATATCCTGTGCACGAATCCAGTCGGGCGACCCTTGCGGCAGGCCCTGCATCGCCATTTCGGCATTACGCAGCGCGAGCATCGGCTGTCCACCCTCGAGACTGTAGCGTTCCGCCGAGGCGAGCGCCGCGCGCGCCTGATCGCCGCGGTTCGCATAGACGATGCCGAGCTGATACCAGGCGAACGGATTCTCGTTATCGAGCGCGACGGCGGTTTTCAGCACCTTTTCGGCCTCTGGGAAATTGGCCGGGTCCTCGGTCGCGATCAGCGCATGGCCGAGCGTCGAGGCGATCAGCGGCTGCGATTTCGAATTGGCAACCGCTTTGCGTAGCGGCGGAATCGCTTCCTTGGGCCGCCCGGATTCGAGCAAAACCTGGCCTTCGAGCTCGAGGAAATACGGGTCTTCGGGATTGGTCGCGATCAGGGCGTCGACCTCGTCCAGCGCCTTTTGCGGATAGGCGCTCTTGTGCCAGGCGTAAGCACGGGCGTAGCGCGCGGGCACGCTCTTGTCGCTTTCGGGATATTTGCGCAGTGTCCGCTCGGGCTCTTCCATATAGCCGAGCAGCTTGGCCTTCACGCGCTGAAAGCGGGCTTCGAGCTGGGGATCGCTTGGCTTGTCCCACGCCGGATCGACGACATAGACTTCGCGGAGCGCCTGGATGCGATCGCCCGACAGCGGGTGCGTGCGGCTGTAGGCCTGATCATCATCCTGTTTGACGGCGTAGCGGAATTCGAGATTCTGCAGCTTCTTGAAGAAATCGAGGCTGCCTTTGCCGCTGATCCCTGCCTTCGACAGATATTGCGCACCGGCGGCATCGGCGGTCGCTTCCTGAACCCGGCTGAACGCCAGATATTTGCCGAGCGCGGCCTGTTGCCCCGCCATCATGATGCCCATACCGGCATCGCCGCCGCCCGCCGCGATCGCCGCGGCGCCGAGCAGCAGGCTGAGCAGAGAGATGCCCGTTGCGGTCTTGGCGCCGTCGCTGGCGCGGATGGCGTGGCCGCCCATGATATGGCCGAGCTCGTGGGCGAGTACGCCCTGCACTTCGTTGGCGCTGTCGGCGGTCTCGATCAGACCGCTAAAGACATAGATGTCCTGACTGCCCGCCACGAAAGCGTTGATGCTGCGATCGCCGAGCAGGTGGACGCGCACTTGTCCGGGACGCAGCCCCGCCGCGACGAGCAGCGGATCGACCATGTCCTGGAACAGCGCCTCGGTTTCGGCGTCGCGCAGCATCGACTGCGCCATCACCGGCCGCGCAGCAACCGCCACCATGGCGACGAGCGTCAGCAGCAGGCGCAGCGCGGCGCGCCAGGCGCCCGGCCGGGCCAGGATGTGGGACGGGGATGGCGCGATCATCGCCGCCCGTCTTGCGCCGCGCGTCTGAACCTCGACTGAAGCCATGGAGGCTTATTGGGCCGCCAGCCGCGCGGGCGCAAGATGCGTGATGGCCGCTAGGGCGGCGCCTGCTCGAAAAAGGGCCCCCGCTTGCGCGAGGGCCCGTCTTTTCATGCAATTCAGGCGCGTCAGTTGCCGAAGGTGCGCTGCCACCAGCCGCGACGGGGTCCGCCCTCAGGGGCGTCGCCTTCGGCGTCGGCAGGGATGGCTTCGACCGCGGAATCGCCCTGCGGAGCGCTTGCGGTTGCTTCGGCGGGCTGCGCTTCGGCGGCGGCCGCCTTCTTGCTGCGGCTCGCGCGCTTTTTCGGTGCGGGCTTGGCGGGTTCTGCTTCCTCTACCGGCACGTCGGCGACAGCAGCCTCAGCGGCTTCGCTGCCTGCCTCGGCGGCTTCGGCCGCATCTGCTTCGGCCGCGAGCGCCGCCTTGGTCTTGCGCGGCGCGCGCTTGCGCTTCGGCTTTTCTTCGGCCGCAGGGGCTTCGGGGGCGGGGGCTTCGACGGCTTCCGGTTCGGGCGCAGTCGTGTCCGCGTCGCCCACCTCGGCCTCGACGGCTTCGACCTCGACCTTCTTGCGACCGCGTCCACCGCGGCGGCGACGCGGCTTGGCTTCGCCTTCCTCGCTCGCTTCGGCGGCTACCGGTTCGGCCGCACCATCGGCGCCGGCTTCGTCGCCGCCGTCGGTTTCCTCGGCCTCTTCGGAAGCCGTTTCACCCTCGGCGGTTTCGCTACCCTCGTCGTCGCGGCGACCGCGACGACCGCGGCGGCGACGCCGGCGGCGCTTGTTGCGTCCGCCTTCGCCATCGGCATCGCCCTCTTCACGCTCGCGTTCGCGGCGCGCGGGGCGTTCGGCTTCTTCTTCCTCTTCTTCGATATCCTCTTCGTCGACGATATCGTCGTCATCATCATCCTCGATCGGCGCGATCGGGGCGAAGCTGCGGCGCTGAACGGGCGGCGGGCCGCCGACCTCGATCGCCATGCGCGCGCCTTCGGTTTCGCCGTCGGGCAGGATTTCGACGCTGACGCCGTACAGATCCTCGATATCGCGCAGTTCGCGGCGCTTTTCGTTGAGGAGATAGAAGGTCGCTTCCTGGCTCGCGCGCAGGATGATCTTGCTGCCCTTGCCGCGTGCGGCTTCCTCTTCGATCAGGCGCAGCGCGCTGAGGCCCGCCGACGATGCGGTGCGGACGAGGCCGGTGCCTTCGCAATGCGGGCAGGGGCGCGTCGACGCTTCGAGCACGCCGGTGCGCAGCCGCTGGCGGCTCATTTCCATCAGACCGAAGCCCGAGATGCGGCCGACCTGGATGCGCGCGCGGTCATTCTTGAGCGCATCCTTCATCGCGCGCTCGACCTTGCGGACGTTCGAGCCATGATCCATGTCGATGAAGTCGATGACGATCAGGCCCGCCATGTCGCGCAGGCGGAGCTGGCGGGCGATTTCGTGTGCCGCCTCAAGGTTGGTGCTGAGCGCGGTCTGTTCGATATTATGCTCGCGCGTCGAGCGGCCCGAGTTGATGTCGATCGACACCAGCGCCTCGGTCGGGTTGATGACGAGATAGCCGCCCGACTTCAGCTGCACGACGGGATTGAGCATCCCCGCAAGCTGATCCTCGACGCCATAGCGCTGATAGAGCGAAACGGGGTCGGCATATTGCTTCACGCGCCGGGCGTGGCTGGGCATCAGCAGCTTCATGAACTGCTTCGCGGCCTTATACCCCTCTTCGCCCTCGACGAGCACTTCCTCGATGTCGCGGTGATAGATGTCGCGGATCGCGCGCTTCACAAGATCGCTGTCCGAATGGATCAGCGCCGGCGCGCTCGACCCCAGCGTCTTTTCGCGAATCTCGTCCCACAGCCGGGCGAGATAGTCGAAGTCGCGCTTGATCTCGGTCTTGGTGCGACTCATCCCCGCGGTGCGGACGATGCAGCCCATCGACGGCGGCAGGTTGAGCTCGTCGATCATCGCCTTCAATTTGCGGCGATCGGCGCCGTTCGAAATCTTGCGGCTGATCCCGCCGCCGTGCATCGTGTTGGGCATCAGCACGCAGTAGCGGCCCGCGAGCGACAGATAGGTGGTGAGCGCCGCGCCCTTGTTGCCGCGCTCTTCCTTGACGACCTGGACCAGCATCACCTGGCGGCGACGGATGACGTCCTGAATCTTGTACTTGCGGCGCAGCGACATGCGGCTTTCGCCATTTTCGTCGTCGTCGCGGCGTCCGCGTCCGCGGCCACCCTTGCGACCCCGGCCGCGCCCGCGGCCCCGGCGACCCTTGTCGTCGCGATCGTCGCGCGCTTCTTCGCCATCTTCGCCGTCGGCGTCGTCCGCGGAATCTTCGCGGCCATCGTCGTCGCTGTCCTCGCCGATGGTTTCGGGGGCGGCAACGGCGGCGTCATCGTCGCCGGGCTCGTCGACATCGGCCACATCGCCTTCCAGCTCGTCGAGGTCTTCCTCGGCGCGCATCGCGGCTTCGGCGGCATGCTCCGCCTCTTCGCGCAGCAAGGCTTCGCGGTCTTCCTTCGGAATCTGGTAATAGTCGGGGTGGATTTCGCTGAAGGCCAGGAAGCCGTGGCGATTGCCGCCATATTCGACGAACGCCGCCTGCAGCGACGGTTCGACGCGGGTTACCTTGGCCAGATAGATATTGCCCTTGAGCTGCTTGTGCTCGGCGGACTCGAAATCAAACTCCTCGATGCGGTTTCCCTTGGTGACGGCGACCCGGGTTTCTTCCCGGTGCCGCGCGTCGATCAACATGCGCGTGGTCATTATTATCACTCCAGGCGCGCCGCAGCGCGCCAAACAAAAAGGCCGCCGCCGCCCGTGGAGGGCGGCTGCGGTCGATAGGGTTCAAACGGAAAAAGACGTTATTGCCGCGCGCGGCCCGCGTCCGGTCCTGGACGCGCATGCGGTCTTCCGTCACGTCGACGCGCGGCGCAAATGCGACTGCGTCGGCATGGGAAGAGGGCATGGCAAGCCTCATACGGCATCAACCTGTTACGGGGTGACCGTTATGGCAGGCGACGCTGGAATGGGGTCGGCCGCCGCCCGGTCATCCGGGTGGACTGACGGACATGTCTTTCCCCGCATGTCCGGCGCCGGGGAGGCCATGAACCGCGAATCGCGCGGGTCAGCCTTTCCCCTCAAAAGGCCGGACGGGATCGGGTCGGACACCGTCAGTGTGTCGGGTGCTAGCATCGGCACGGACCAACGGCAACCCAAAGCACGGCAGACACATGGGAATGTTCGCGCACGCCGACAAGGCGTTTTGCGCAATTCGTGCTGAATCGCCCGTTAACCGTGCCGGTTGACCGCGATTTGACGGGCAATGGCTAATGGCTGGTTCATCCTTTTTTGCGGCCGGAGCCCTCATGTTTTCGAATAAGCGCTGGACCATCGCGCGCCGGGGGCGGCATAACCGGGCGATGGGCCTGATCCTTGTCCTGATCGCGACGATCCTGTCGATACCGGCGGCGATCGCGGGCGATATTCGCGCGGTCGAAATCGGCGACCGCGAGGTGACGCTGCGCTTTGCCGACGTCGTCGCGGGCGCGTCGGCCTTCGTCCTCGCCGGACCCGACCGCATCGCGCTCGACATTCTGGGCGCCGATCCGGGCCGTTCGCCGCAGGGCAGCGGGCTTGTCAGCGCGGTGCGTCAGGGGCGGCCGGCCGCCGATACGGCGCGCGTCGTGCTCGATCTGGCGCGGCCCGCGGTGGTCACCGACGCGCGCTTCGCCGCCGACGGGCGCAGCCTGTCGCTACGCTTGCGTCCCGTCTCGGCCGACGAGTTCGAACGCGCCGCCAAGACGCCGCGCACCGAATGGCAGCCGCCGCTCAACTTTCGCGCCAAGCCCCCCGAAAAGCGCTACAGCGTCACCGTGCCGATCGGCGCACCCAAGCCGGCGCCGGCGCTGCCCAAGATCGAAGGGCCGAATAATCCACGCCTGCCGCTAGTCGTCATCGACGCCGGCCATGGCGGGCACGATCCGGGCGCGATTTCGCCGCACAGCGGCAAGCGCGAAAAGGACATCACGCTCGGAATCGCGCGCGCGATCCGCGACGATCTGGTTGCCAGCGGCCGCGTTCGCGTCGCGCTCACCCGCTCCGACGACCGCTTTCTGGTGCTCGAGGAACGCTATGGCATCGCGCGGCGACTGAAGGCCGACCTGTTCATTTCGATCCATGCCGACGCGGCCGAGAATGAAGAGGCGCATGGCGCGTCGGTCTATACCTTGTCCGAAGTCGCTTCCGACCGCGAGGCGGCGCGGCTTGCGGCGCGCGAGAACAAGGCGAATATCATCAACGGCGTCGATCTGGGCGCGCACAGCGGCGAAGTCTCGTCGATCCTGCTCGACCTGACGCAGCGCGAGACGATGAATGTCGCGTCCGATTTCGCCCGTCTGCTCCAGCGTGAGGCGGCGGACGATGTCACCTTCCGCACCACCGCGCACCGTTTTGCATCCTTCGTCGTGCTCAAGGCCCCCGATACGCCGTCGATCCTGTTCGAAACCGGCTTCATCTCGAACAAGGATGATTCGGAATTTCTGGCTTCGGCGGCGGGGCAGAAAAAAGTCGCGCGCGGCGTCCGCGATGCCATCCAGCTTCATTTTGCGCGGCAGATCGCCGCCGTCGGCCGCTGAACAAAAAGTTAGTCTTGACTAACTTTTGACGTGCGCGCAGCTTTCGCCCGGTTCGCGGCGGGAGAGCGACATGGCGACGGCGGAGGCAGGATGGAGCAACTGGTCGGGTAGCGTCCGTGCCCCGGCAACGGTGGCGCGACCGACGAACGAGGCGGCGCTTTCCGCGCTGGTGCGCGAGGCCGCCAAGGTGCGGGCGGTCGGCGCCGGGCACAGCTTCATGCCGCTATGCCAGTCGGACGAACTGATCGTCAGCCTCGACGCGATGGCGGGCGACCTCAGCATCGCCCCCGATCGTCAGACCGCGCGCATCCCGGCAGGATGGAGCATCAAGCGGCTGACCGAGGCGTTGTGGCAGCACGGCCTTGCGCTCGCCAACCAGGGCGATGTCAATCCGCAGGCGCTGGCGGGCGCGATGGCGACGGGCACGCACGGGACCGGCGTCGATCTCGGCTCGCTGTCGACCTTTGCGCGGGGCTTCCGGCTGATCGGCGCCGACGGCACGGCGCGCTGGTGCGACGCGCAGGAAAACCCCGATCTGTTCGCGGCGCAGCGGCTGTCGCTCGGGCTGTTCGGCATCGCGACCGAGATCGAGGTTGCCGTCGTCCCCGCCTTTCATCTGGTCGAACGGATCGAGAAAAGGCGCTGGGACGAAATCCGCGAAAGCTATGACGCGCTTGCCGAGCAGCACCGCCACATCGAATTCTGGATCTTTCCGCACGCCGAACATGTGATCCTGAAGAGGTTGACGCCGTGCGACCCGTGCGATCCGCCGCGCTCGACGAGCGATGTCGACGAAAGCGCTTTCCGCCGCGCGCTCGACATCGCCGCCTTCGCGCCCTTTCTGACCCCGCTGCTCCAGCGCGCGATGATGAAGACGCGCTTCGACGGCGAGCGACGCGGCCCCGCGCACAGCATCTTTCCGTCCGACCGCACGATCCGTTTCGAGGAAATGGAATATGAACTGCCGCGCGCCGCGGGCCTCGCCGCGCTCGACGCCGTGATCGGCTGGATTCGCGCCGGGCGTTTGCCCGTGACCTTTCCCTTCGAATATCGCACCGTCGCCGCCGACGATATCTGGATGAGCCCGATGAACGCCGGGCCGGTCGCCGCGATTTCGATGCACCAATATGCGAAAATGCCGTGGGCCGATCACTTTGCCGGTGCCGAGGCGATTTTCCGTGCGCATGGCGGGCGGCCGCATTGGGCGAAGCGCCACACATTGACGCGCGCCGATGTCGACGCCCTCTATCCGATGGCCGAACGCTATCGCGCGGTCCGCCGCGCCGCCGATCCGCATGGCAAATTTCTGAACCCGCATCTGGAGGCGCTGTTTTCATGAGCGACGATCTGACCCTGCACGCCCATCTCGTCGGCCGTCAGGGGGCGCGCGCCGACCTCAATACGCCGGTGCTCGTCCTCGATATCGAGGCGCTCGACCGCAATATCGCGGCGATGGCCGGGCTGGCCGCTGCGCGCGGCATCGGCCTCAGGCCCCATGCCAAGACCCACAAGAGCGTCGATATCGCGAAGCGCCAGCTTGCGGCGGGCGCCGCCGGGGTCTGCTGCGCGAAGATCGGCGAGGCGGAGGCGCTTGCCGATGGCGGCATCACCGGCATCCTCATCACCTCGCCGGTCGCCGCGCCGCACGCGATCGAACGGCTTGCGGCGCTGGCGACGCGGGCGGACGGGTTGATGGCGACGGTCGATCATCCCGATGTCGCGCGGCGGATCGATGCCGCGCTTGCGGCCCAGGGCGCGACGCTGGACGTGTTGATCGACATCGATCCCGGCATCGCGCGGACCGGCGTCGCCTCGCCCGAAAAGGCGGTCGACCTTGCGCGCGCCATCGCCGCGCTTCCGGCGCTGCGCTGGCGCGGCGTCCAATATTATTGCGGGTCGCAGCAACATATCGAGGATTATGCCGAGCGCCGCGCCGCGATCGTCGAGCGCACCGACTATCTGAAGACCGTGCTCGCCGCGCTTGCCGACGCGGATTTCGCGGCGGAAATCGTCAGCGGCTCGGGGACGGGAACGCACCATATCGACCTCGACCTGGGCGTCTTTACCGAGCTGCAGGCGGGCTCCTACGTCTTCATGGACAAGCAATATTGCGACTGCGATCTGACCGGCGACGGCGCGGTACCGTTCGAGGTTGCGCTCGGTGTCGATGCGCGCGTCGTCAGCGCCAATCATAGCGGTCTCGTCACCATCGATGCGGGGTTCAAATCGCTGTCGACCGACGGCGGGGTCGCCGTGGTCCGGCGCGGCGCGCCCACGGACAGCTTCTTCGCCTTCATGGGCGACGAACATGCCGCGCTGGTCGCGCCCGGCATCGGCGAACGGATGGCGCCGGGCGATCCGGTGACGCTGACCGTCCCGCACTGCGACCCGACCGTCAATCTCTATGACCATTATCATGTCATCGCAGGCGACACGCTCGTCGCCATCTGGCCGGTGAGCGCGCGCGGCCGCGCGCGATGAGCGTCGCGGCGAAGGCGCCGCCGAAGCAGGACCGCGCGCGCGCCACCTATGACCGGCTGCTCGATGTCGCGGGCCTGCTCCTCGCCGAAGAGGGCATCGAGCGCATTTCGACCAACCGGATCGCCGCCGAGGCGGGGCTGAGCCCGCCCGCACTCTATCGCTATTTCGGCGACAAATATGCGGTTCTCGAAGCATTGGGCCGCCGGCTGATGGAGCGGCAGAATGCGGTGCTGGAGGCGTGGATCGAGCGGCACCGGAGCGGCGGCATCGCGGCGATGGCCGGGCATATCGGCGAACTGCTCGCCGAAACCGCCGCGGTGACGCGCGCCGAACCGGGCGCGGTGTGGACCTTGCGCGCGCTCCACGCGACCCCGCGGCTCGTCCATGTCCGGCTCGAATCGCATCGCCACGTCACCGACCGGCTGACCGATGCATGCGCTCCGCATTTGCCTGCTGTTGGCCGGGACATGTTGTGGCGCCGGCTTCGCCTCGCGGTCGAGCTTGGCTTTGCCGCCGAAGAGATGACGAATGAAGAAGACTGCGTGCCGGCCGATGCCGTCCTTGCCGATGTTACCGCCATGCTGGGCGGACTGTTGCTCGACCTGACCCCCCTCCCGCAAGCGGGAGGGGTTGGGGGTGGGCCCGGACAGTCGGGTGGCCCACCCGGCTGCGACTAGCGAGCAAGCTCGCAAGTCTCGCTACCCCTCCCGCCTGCGGGAGGGGGATGCCCGACCACCGCAAGCCGCTTCCCTTTCGGCGAAGCAGGCTTTAGAGGCAGGCCAATCATGGTCGCCGACAGCACGTCCCACTTCCGTTACCGCCTGCGCCGCGACAGCAACGCCGTCATTGGCTGGTTCCGGCAGATGTGGACGCGGCGCTGGTTCCGCTGGCTCGGCTATCTTGCGCTGGCGGGCGTGGCCGCACTGGCGCTGCTGTGGGCGATCTTCGCGCGTAACCTGCCTTCGGTCGACCAGCTGCGCGACTATCAGCCGCCGCTGCCGACGATGGTGCGCGACGGCGAGGGCAAGCCCGTCCACAGCTATGCACGCGAGCGCCGCGTCCAGCTGGAATATGCCGAATATCCCCAGCTTCTCGTCCGCGCCTTTCTCGCGGCCGAGGACCGCACCTTCTTCGAACATGGCGGGATCGACTATCCCGGCATCGCGACCGCGATCCTGACCAACCTGAAGCGCGACGGCCGTCCGGTCGGCGCGTCGACGATCACGCAACAGGTGGCGAAGAATCTGCTGCTGACGGGCGAGGTCAGCTATACTCGCAAGATTCGCGAGGCGATCCTCGCCAAGCGGATCGAGGCGGCGCTGACGAAGCAGCAGATCCTCGAACTGTATCTGAACGAAATTCCGCTCGGCCGTCGCAGCTTCGGCGTCCAGGCCGCGGCGCGCGCCTATTTCGACAAGGATGTCGATCAGCTCGCGCTTCACGAAATGGCCTTCCTCGCCATTTTGCCCAAGGCACCCGAAACCTACGGCCGCGCGCGCAATACCGACAAGGCGATCGCGCGGCGCAATTTCGTGCTTTCTGAAATGTTCCGCAACGGCTGGATCACCGCGGCGCAGCGCGACGCCGCGCAGGCGATGCCGCTCGGCCTATCTGAAACGGGCAACAAGGCGGTCGCGCAGGTCGGCGGCTATTATATGGAAGAGGTGCGCCGCCAGCTGATCGACCAGTTCGGCGAGACCCCCGAGGACGGCCCCCTCAGCGTCTATGGCGGCGGGCTTTGGGTGCGCACCCCCTATGACGACAAGATGCAGCAGGCCGCGACCGGCGCGCTGCGCCGCGGCCTCGTCCGCTACGACACCGGCAAGGGCTGGTCGGGACCGATTGCGCGGATCGAGGCCGACGACAAATGGCGCAGCCGCCTCGCATCGAGCTTCATCGGCATCGACTATGACAATTGGCGCGTGGCCGCAGTGCTCGCCAAAACGGCCGGCGAGGCGCGCATCGGCTTTGCCGACGGCGAAGAGGGCCGCCTGCCCGCAGGCGCCGCGAGCATGGGCTATCGCAAGACGGGCGGCAGCGCCTTTTCGGCGATGCGCCCGGGCGACCTGATCGCGGTCAAGGCGACCGGGCCCGGCGTATATACGCTGAAGAACATCCCCGAAGTGTCGGGCGGCATGGTCGTCGAAAGCCCCCATTCGGGCCGCATCTATGCGATGCAGGGCGGGTTCGACGTCCGCCTGTCGCCGTTCAACCGCGCGACCCAGGCCGAACGCCAGCCGGGGTCGACGATCAAGCCCTTCGTCTATGCGACGGCACTCGACAATGGCATGACGCCGGCGACGCTGATCGTCGACGGCCCCTTCTGCGTCTATCAGGGCGCGCGCTTCGGCAACAAATGCTTCCGCAACTTCGGCGGCGCGAGCGGCAGCGGCGAGCATACGATGCGCTGGGGCCTCGAACAGTCGCGCAACCTGATGACGGTCAGGACGGCGAGCCAGATCGGGATGGAACCGATCGTCGAAACGATCAAGACGATGGGGATCGGGACGCACGAACCCTATCTGTCGACCGCGCTCGGCGCCGGGTCGACGACGGTCGAAAAGATGGTCAACGCCTTTTCGATGCTCGCCAACCACGGCCGCGAGCTCAAGCCGCGACTGATCGACTATGTCCAGGATCGCCGCGGCAAGGTGATCTTTCCCAAGAACTGGAGGCCCTGCGACGGGTGCAACAGTGACGATTGGGATGGCAAGCCGATGCCCCGCTTCACGCCGTCGGGCAAGCAACTGATGGACCCGATGACCGCCTATCAGGTCGTGCATATGCTCGAAGGCGTCGTCCAGCGCGGCACCGCGCAGGTGCTGCGCGATCTGAACGTGCCGCTGTTCGGCAAGACGGGTACGACCACCGGCCCGACCGATGTCTGGTTCGTCGGCGGCACTCCCGACGTCGTCGCCGGGCTCTACATGGGCTATGACCAGCCGCGCAGCATGGGCGGCTACGCGCAGGGCGGCAGCCTCGCCGCGCCGGTCTTCAAGCAATTCTTCCTCGAATCGCTGACCGACCGGCCGCCGGTGCCGTTCATTGCGCCGAAGAATATCCGTATGGTGCGTATCGACCGCCAGTCGGGCCGCCGTGTCTATGGCGCGTGGCCGGGGACCGATCCCAAGGCGGCGATCATCTGGGAAGCCTTCAAGCCCGAAAGCGAACCGCGCCGGACGATCCGCGAAGAGGAGATCAAGCCCGCCGCCTCCGCCAAGCGACCCGATGCGCCGGTACAGGAAGGCAATGGCCGGCGCAGCGACGCCGACTTCCTCGACGACCGCGGCGGTATCATCTGACGGCTTGCCTCGCGCGGCTGAGCCACTATGGCCGTCGCCTACAGTTTCAGGAGCAAAGACCATGCGCGCCGAAGCGCAGGATCATGTCGATACCATCAACGCCGCGCTGGCGCTCTTGCGCCGTTTCCTTGACTGGGACCGCGCGGTGCGCCGCCTCGACGAACTCAATGCGAAGGTCGAGGACCCGACGCTTTGGGACAATCCCAAGGCGGCGCAGGATGTCATGCGCGAACGCCGCCGTCTCGACGAGGCGATCACCGCGACGCGGTCGATCGAAAAGGAGATGGGCGATACGGTCGAACTGATCGAGCTTGCCGAGATGGAGGGCGACGAGGCGCTGGTCGATGACGCGGTGCAGTCGCTCGCCACGCTGGCGGCGCGCGCCGAAGAGGACAAGATCAAGGCACTGCTCGCGGGCGAGGCCGACAGCTATGACTGCTATATCGAGGTTCACGCCGGCGCCGGCGGCACCGAAAGCCAGGACTGGGCCGAAATGTTGCAGCGCATGTATATGCGCTGGGCCGAAAAGCGCGGCATGAAGGTCGAACTGATCGAATATCAGGCGGGCGAACAGGCGGGCATCAAATCGGCGACGATGCTGGTCAAGGGCGAGAATGCCTATGGCTATGCCAAGACCGAAAGCGGCGTTCACCGCCTCGTCCGCATTTCGCCCTACGACAGCTCGGCGCGCCGCCACACCAGCTTTTCCAGCGTCTGGGTCTATCCGGTGATCGACGACAATATCGAGATCGAGATCAACGAAGGCGACCTCAAGATCGATACCTATCGTGCTTCGGGCGCAGGCGGGCAGCACGTCAACACGACCGATTCGGCGGTGCGTATCACGCACATCCCGACCGGGATCGTCGTCGCGAGCCAGAACGATCGGTCGCAGCACAAGAACCGCGCGACCGCGATGGGCATGCTGAAGGCGCGGATGTACGAGGCGGAGCTCCAGAAGCGCGAAGCCGCCGCGTCAGGCGAATATCAGGCCAAGACCGAAATCGGCTGGGGTCACCAGATCCGCTCCTATGTCCTCCAGCCCTATCAGCTGGTGAAAGATCTGCGTACCGGCGTGACCTCGACCGCACCCTCCGATGTGCTCGACGGCGCGCTCGATCCCTTCATGGCGGCGGCGCTGTCGCAGAAGGTGACGGGCGAAAAGGTCGAGGTGGAGGATATCGACTGATGCGCCGCCGCGCGGCCCGGCCTGCGGCGCTGCCGCTGTTCGCCGCGCTGGCTGCGCTGTCGCTGCTAGGGGGATGCAACGCGCCGTGGAGCGAGAATAGCGATCGGCCCGAAACCGCGCGCGACTTTCCGCCCGCCGACCGTCCGGTTGCGCCGATCACCTCGACCAAATGGTCGACCGAAGAGGCGCGCGACCGCGTCAACGAAGCCGACGACATCATGGATTCGGCGGACGTGCGCCCCGGCATGACCGTGGCCGACATCGGCGCCGGGGACGGCTATTACACCGTGCGCCTCGCGCCACGGGTCGGCCAGTCGGGCCGCGTGCTGGCGCAGGATATCCAGCCCGAAGTGATCGAGCGGCTCGCCGACCGTGTCGCGCGCGAACGGCTCGACAATGTTTCGCTCAAACTTGGTGCGGTCGACGATCCGCGCCTGCCCGCGGCCAGCTTCGACCGCGTGTTCATGGTCCATATGTATCACGAGATCGGCGAGCCCTATGCCTTTCTGTGGCGCCTGCGCCCGGCGCTGCGCCGGGACGGGCAGGTGATCGTCGTCGACGGCGATCGTCCGATCGCCCAGCATGGCACACCCTTTCGCCTGCTCGTCTGCGAATTCGAGGCGGTGGGCTTCAAGCTTCTGTCCTATGACGACAAGGCGCACGCGGGCGGCTATCTCGCGCGCTTTGTACCCGATGGTCAGCGCCCGGCGCCCAAAGCCATCAAGGTCTGCAAGAACCCCTAGGGTCCTGACCCTAGTAGACCAGCAGCCTGTCGTCGGCGCGCGCATCGGCAAGGAAGCTGACGAGGCCAGCGGCACGTACTTGCGGCACCAGGTCGTTCGCCGTCATGCCCGCGAGCGCGAGGCCCGACTGACAGACGAACAGGTCGACATCCATCGCCATCGCCTCGGCGATCAGTGCGGCAAGCCCCGGCTGGCCGACCGCCTCGCGCGCGCTGTCGCCGGCAAAGGTGACGGGGGTACGCAGCAGCGCCGCCGCCTCGCCCTGCAGGAACAGCCGCGCCGGGCGGCCGAGCGCCGCGGCGGCGATCCCCGTCTCCAGCGCGGCATAGAAGCGCGCGCCGTCCCGGCTCGCGACGATGATGCTCAGGCGCTGCATATCGGACATGTCGGCTCCTTTGCGACACCGACCTCGCGCCAGCGGCGATCGAGCATGTCGAGGATGGCGAGGCGGCCGGTCAGCGGTTGGCCCCAGCCGGTCAGCGCGCGCACCGCTTCGAGCGCAGCCATCGCTCCGATCATTCCGGCGAGCGCGCCCATCACGCCCGCTTCGGCACAGTTGATGCCGGGTCGGTCGGGATCGTCGCCGACCAGACAGGCGTAGCAGGGGCTGTCGCCGCGCCAGCCTTCATAGAGCGCGATCTGTCCCTCGAACGCGCCGATGGCGGCGCTGAGCAGCGGAATCTCGCGCGCGACCGCCGCGCGGTTGACCGCGAGGCGGGTGGCGAAATTGTCGCATCCGTCGAGGATCAGGGTCGCACCGGCCAGCAGCGCTTCGGCATTGCCCGTATCGAGCCGCGCCTCGACCGCCACCGCTTCGACATGGGGGTTGATGCGCCGCGCGGCGTCTGCCGCGACGATCGCCTTGGGACGGCCGATATCGGCATCGGTAAACAGCGGCTGACGCTGCAGATTGGAAAGTTCGACGCGATCATCGTCGACGATCGTCAGTCTGCCGACCCCCGCTGCCGCCAGATAGGTGATGGCCGGACAGCCGATCCCGCCCGCGCCGATGAGCGCGACATGCGCCGCCTTCAGCTTCGCCTGCCCCGCGCCGCCGAATTGCGGCAGGATGATCTGGCGCGCATAGCGGTCGAGTTCGGCGTCGCTGAGCAAGACCTATTCGCCCGGCCGCCGCATCTTCATCGCCGCGAGCGACCCGACATTGGCGGGCGCGTCCTGGTCGCCCTCGCTCTGTTCGTCGGCCGTGCCGCTCGCGATCCCGGTCGACCCGAAGCCGCCCGCGCCGCGCACCGTTTCGTCGAGCGTCTCCACCTCGGCAAAGATCGCGCGCTGGACGGGCGCGGGCACGATCTGCGCGATGCGGTCGCCGCGTTTGATTTCGAACACCTCGTCGCCGAGATTGGCGAGGATCACCTTCACCTCGCCGCGATAGTCGCTGTCGATCGTCCCCGGCGTGTTGAGGCAGGTGATGCCGTGCTTGAGTGCGAGGCCCGAGCGGGGGCGCACCTGCACCTCATAGCCCGCGGGAATCGCCATCGCGAAGCCGGTCGCAACCGCGTGGCGCGCGCCGGGGCGCAGCGTCAGCGTCTCGGCCGCGACGATGTCCATCCCCGCTGCGCCGTCGCTGGCATAGGCCGGAACCGGCAAGCCGCCGCCGTTGGGCAGGCGCTGGAGGCGGATCTCAATCATCGGCAAGGGGGACGCGGGTATCGAGTTCATCGGCGATTTTTTCCATCAATTTGCGGGCGACGGCTTCCTTGGGCAGCCGGTCCCAACTGTCGATGCCAGCCTTGCTGACGATATGAACGCGGTTCGTCTCGCCGCCCATCGGGTCCGCCGAGACATCGTTGGCGACGATCAGGTCGCAGCCCTTGCGGGCGAGCTTTGCCTGGGCATGGGCGATCACGTCGTTGGTTTCGGCGGCGAAGCCGACGAGCAGCGGCGGCCGCTTGGCGCTCTTCGCGACGCTCGCCAGAATGTCGGGATTTTCTGCCAGCGCGAGCGGTGGCACCTCGCCGCTGCCGTCCTTCTTGATCTTCTGCGCCGATGTGTCGGCGGCGCGCCAGTCGGCAACTGCGGCGACCATGATCGCGGCGTCGACGGGCAGTCCCGCCTCGACCTCGGCCGCCATTTCGCGCGCGGTTTCGACATCGACGCGAACCACGCCCGGCGGCGTCGGCAGCGGTACCGGCCCCGCGACCAGCAGCACCTCCGCGCCCGCTTCGGCGGCGGCGGCGGCGACCGCGAAGCCCTGCTTGCCGCTCGACCGGTTGGCGATGTAGCGGACGGGGTCGATCGGTTCGTGGGTCGGTCCCGCGGTGACGAGGATGCGGCGGCCATAGAGCGGGCGGTGGCGCGACGGCGCGAAATCGGGCTGGCCGCCGAGCGGCCGGACAATCGTGCCTTGCGCCAGCGCCACCTCGATCGCCGCCTTGATCGCTTCGGGCTCGGGCAGGCGGCCGGGGCCATATTCGCCGCACGCCATTTCGCCCTCGTCGGGCTCCATCACCGTCACCCCGTCGCCGCGCAGCGTCGCGACATTGCGCTGGGTCGCGGGGTGCAGCCACATGCGTACGTTCATAGCGGGCGCCGCGAGCACCGGCTTGTCGGTCGCGAGCAGCAAGGTTGTCGCCAGATCGTCGGCGATGCCCCCCGCCATCTTTGCCAGCAGGTCAGCGGTCGCGGGGGCAACGACGACCAGGTCGGCTTCGCGTGAAAGCTGGATATGCCCCATCTCGACCTCGTCCTTCAGGTCGAAAAGATATGTATATACTTTATTTTCGGACAGGGCGGCGAGCGTCAGCGGAGTGACGAACTGCTCGCCCGCGCGCGTCAGCACGCAGCGCACGCTATGGCCGGCCTTGCGCAGCAGGCGCACCAGCTCGATGGCCTTGTAGGCGGCGATGCCGCCACCGATGATCAGAAGGATGCGCCGATGGGTCATGATCCTATCCTATAGGATGTCCGCGCCCGCGATCCATGCAGATTCTGCCCGATCAGGCCGCGGGTACGGAAACCGGTGACGGCACCGCCCGGATCGACCGGTACAGGGCAAGGAGTGCGGCGGGCGCGAAGATCAGCCCCACGAACAATGTCGGTTCGATCAGCATCGCCCAGTAAAAATTATTGGGGCGAGCGAACAGCATCAGCATCGCCGCATAGCCGAGCTGGACGATCAGCATCGTCGTTCCCAGCCGCGACCGCCATGCGGCCCAGCCAAGCAAGGCCAGCGGCACCACCGGCACCATCGTCCACGCCGGAAGAAAGCGGAATGCCGACGACACATGGACGAAGGACAGATAAGCAGGCCATCCGCCCATCCCGCTCCAGCCTGGGGTGGTCATATCGTCGGGGCGGACAAAGGCGGTCAGCGTCGCCGCGTGCCACGCCATCAAGGCCAGGAAACTCAGTCCGATGCCAAGCCAGCCGGCGGCGGCGCGCCAATCGCGGTCGATCAGCGCGAACAGGCCCAGCAACATCGCCACGGGCAGCACCGTTTCCCGCATCGCCAGCGCGAGCGCGGTCACGGCCATCGCCGGCCAGGGGCGGGCAGGGCGATAGAGGGCGAGCGCCAGCGCGATCAGCACGCCCGCCACCACTTCGTGCATCAGCACCCATTGGCGCGATACGATCTGCGACATGTTGGCCGCCATCAGAAGCGCGCCGAAGCGCGCGTAGCGCGGCAGGTCGTCATCGGCCATCAACCGCTTTCGCCACAGAAGGATCGCCGCAAGGCCGGTCAACGTCAGCAGCGCGACCGACCCGCGCAGGCCGATCACCGCCATGATTTCGGCTTGGGTGGGTAGGCGCACCGTAAAGAAAGGATGCAGCGGATAGCGATGCGCGCGCTGCGTTTCCGTCGCGGCAGGATAATAGGATTGGCCCGCCTCCATCTTGCGCAGGATGTTGAGGTACAGCGCATGGTCGCCGACCATGCCTTCGAACTTCATCGATGTGGGCTTGGCGGGCTGTACCCTCTTGCCGCCCACGCCGCCGCTCCATCCGGCCACCATCAGCGCGGCGAGCAGGACCAGCACGACCGCGGCCCAGAGACGCGGGATGGCCGAAAAGCGGTTCCAGCCGGTGCCGGCCGCCGGTGCTATTTGCGCCACGTCAGCGCCGAAGACATGGCGAAATTCCAGATCGCGCCCACCAAGACCCCGGCGACGCCCGCGACCCACCAACGCTCATTCTGCCCGGCGAGCCAGGTGCCGATGCCGATATTGGCAAGCGCGCCAACCGCCGAGATCGCATAGAAGCTCGCCAGTCCGCCCAGCACCGCCCAGCCCTTGAGCTTGCGGTCGGCGTATGTGAAGCTGTTATTGAGGAAGAAATTGAAGGCGATCGCGGTCACGACCGCTCCGGTCTGCGCCATCATGAAACTGTTGCCTGCGGTCAGCAGCGCCCACAGCACCGACAGGTGGACGAAGACGCCCAGTCCGCCGACCATCAGGAATTTCAGCAGACGGACCGGCACGAAGCGGCCGATCGTCTTTTCGGCGAGCAGTTCGGCATATTCGGCGATGACGCGCGCGCCGATCTTGCTCTCGCCCGCTTCGCGGGTGCGGAATTGATAGGGAACTTCAGCGACGCGCAGCGGCGTCGGCGACGACGCCAATATGTCGGCCAATATCTTGAAACCGATCGCCGACAGGCGCGGCAGCGCTGCGTCGAAAGCTTCGCGGCGCATCGCGAAAAAGCCGCTCATCGGATCGCTCACCTTGGTGCGCAGCGCGATCTGACCGATCTTCGTAGCAAACTGGCTCATCGACACGCGCAGCGCGCTCCATTCGCCGACCCCGCCGCCATCGACATAGCGGGTGCCGACGGCGATGTCGGCGTCGTTCGACGCCACCGCATCGATCAGGCGCGGTAGCGCGTCTTCGCTGTGCTGAAGATCGCCGTCCATCACCGCGATCACCGGAGCGGCCGTCGCCAGCACTCCTTCGATTACCGCTGACGACAGGCCGCGGCGGCCGACGCGCTGAACGATGCGGACGTGGCGCGAGATGCGCGCGATACGGCGCACGACGTCGCTGGTGCCGTCGGGCGAATTATCGTCGACGAACAGCACTTCCCAGCCGCGACCGGCAAGCACGTTCGTCAGCTTCTCGACCAGCCGCTCGACATTGGCGGCCTCGTTGAGCGTCGGGACGACGACCGCGACTTCGAGCGGGAGGGTGTCAACCGACACGATCGGGTCGGCAAGGGCGGTTTCGTGGTGCATGTCGGGTGAAGATGCCTCGGTTCGATCGAGCGGTACCGCCCTGTTGGTCCTCAAAAAACGCTAGCGAATTAAGGTAAATCTTTGGTAATCACAATCGGCCTTGGCAGCGGCGATCAACCGCCCAGCGCAAGGAGGATCGCAGCGCCTGCGGCCGCCCCGGCGAGCGCCGTCAGCGCATAGCGCCAGGCCGTCCGCTTTTCGCCCCTTTCCCACATCAGCCGGACATCGGGGAGCGGCGGCGCGGGCGGAGCAGCACCCGGCTTCGGCAATTGCGCGTCGAGGCGGCGGATGATGTCGGGGATCAGCGCCAGCGTCCGCCCCTGCTCGCGCAGTCCGTCGGCCAGCGCGGCTTCGGGGCCCAGTTCGTCGCGAATCCAGCCTTGCACGAACGGTCCCGATACATCCCACATGTTGATCCGCGGGTTGAGCATCGTGGCCACGCCCTCGACCATCACCATCGTCTTTTGCAGCAGCAGCAGATGCGGCTGGGTCTGCATGTCGAAGTCGCGGGTGATGGCAAACAGTCCGTCGAGCATCTGCCCGACCGACAGCTCGCTCACCGGTTTTCCGCGCATCGGCTCGCCGACCGCGCGCAGCGCCGTCGCGAATTCCTCGACGCTATGATAGTCGGGGACATATTGCGCCTCGAAATGGATTTCGGCCACGCGGCGGTAATTGCCTGTGGTCAGCCCATAGAGGATCTCGGCGAGCCAGTAGCGCGCCTGCCGGTTGATCCGCCCCATGATACCGAAATCGACCGCCGCGATCGTCCCGTCGGCCTTCACGAACAAATTGCCCTGGTGCATGTCGGCGTGGAAGAACCCCTCGGCGATCGCCTGCCGCAGAAAGGCGTGGACCAGATTGGTCGCCAGCTTTTCCATGTCGTGGCCCGTCGCGACCAGCGCCTCGCGGTGCGAAATCTTGATCCCGTCGATCCAGTCGAGCGTCATGACGCGCGACGCGGTGCGGTCCCAGTCGATCGCGGGCACTTCGTAGGTCGGCTCGGCCGCCATTGCCTCGCGCAGCTCGGACGCCGACGCGGCTTCGCGGCGCAGGTCGAGCTCGCGCAGCGTCCAGCGCCGGAAATTGGCGATCACCTGCCGCGGCCGCAGCCGCGCGGCTTCGCCGCCCAGTGCCTCGAGATGCGCGGCCGCCCATTCATAGGTTTCGATGTCGCGCGCGAACTGCTTGTCGATGCCGGGGCGGCGAACCTTGACCGCGACCTGCCGGCCGTCGGTGGTCACCGCGCGGTGAACCTGCGCGATCGAGGCCGAGCCGACGGGTTCGGGATCGAATTCGCTGTACAGGCTTTCGAGCGTCGCCTCGAACGTCGCCTCGATCTCGGCACGGATGCGGGCGAAGGCCACCGGCGCGAGCGCGTCCTGCAGCGTCAACAGGTTGCGCGCCGCCTCTTCGCCGACCAGATCGGGACGCGTCGCGAGCGTCTGCCCCAGCTTGACCGCCGCCGGTCCGATCGCCTGGAAGGCGGCGGCATAGTCGGGCACCTTGGGCTGGATCGTGCCAAGCCGCGCGATGCGGCACAGCCGCTTGACCCCCGGCGGCGTCTGCGGCGCGGTCTCGATCCCGCGCAGCGCGCCATGGCGCGCCAGGATGCGGCCCCACTTCAGCAGGCGGGCGATATGGGTGACGGGTCGGGTCACCTTGGCCCCCCTCCCGCTTGCGGGAGGGGGTGGGCCAGCAACGGCGACGTTGCCCACGCCGCTGCGACTAGCCAGCAAGCTGGCAAGTCTCGCTGCCCCTCCCGCAAGCGGGAGGGGGTGGTTTCGCTTACCGATCTCACGCCTTCCACCCGCTATGGATCGCGACCAGTCCGCCCAGAATCGGTTCGACCTTCACCGCGGTAAAACCCGCCTCGCGAATCATCTGCGCAAAACCCGGCATCGGCGGGAAGCGGCGGATCGATTCGATCAGATAGCGATAGCTGTCTTCATCGTCGGCGATCAGCTTGCCGAGCTTGGGCACCAGATGGTGCGAATAGGCGTCATAGACCTGCGCAAAGCCGGGCCATTCGTTGGTCGAAAATTCGAGGCAGAAAAAGCGCCCGCCATAACGCAGCACGCGGTGCGCTTCGTTCAGCGCGGCGGGAATGTCGGTCACGTTGCGGATGCCGAAGGCGATCGTATAGGCGTCGAAAAACTGGTCGGGAAAGCTCAGCTTCTCAGCATTTTGTTCGGACCATACCAGCGTGTCGATGCCGCGCTCCGCCGCGCGTTCCACGCCGACGCCCAGCATGTCGGGATTGATGTCGGCGACCGTGATGCTCGCGCCGGATGGCTCCATGCGAAAGGCGATGTCGCCGGTGCCGCCCGCCATGTCGAGGATCGCCTCGCCCGCACGCGGCTTGACGCGCCGGACGAAGCGATCCTTCCACAACCGGTGCATCCCGCCTGACATCGCGTCGTTCATGATGTCATATTTGCGCGCAACGCGGCTGAACACCTCACCGACCATCGCGGTCTTCGCGGTCGCGGGGACCTGTTCATAGCCGAAGCTGACGGTGTCGGGGGTGGTCATCGGGTGCGCGCCTTTGCGGGGAAAGCCTGTTTCAGCAGCGCCTTTAGCCGGGCCTTGCCGCGCGCGCAAATGCCAGATACCGCTGGCGCGAAATGCCCGAGCTTCCCGAAGTCGAAACCACCGTGCGCGGCCTCGCCCCCTTTCTCGAGGGGCAGCGGCTCGTCACGGTCAGCACCTTCCGCCCCGATCTACGGCGCCCCTTTCCCGCCGACCTTGCGCAGCGGCTGACCGGGGCGACGGTCACCCATCTCGCGCGGCGCGCCAAATATGGCATCGTCTCGACCGACCGCGACTACCATATGATCTTCCATCTCGGCATGTCGGGGCGCTGGCGCACCGAAGGGGGCGAAGCGGGCAAGCATGACCATATGCTGCTCGAAACCGGCGCCGGACACAGGCTGTTCCTCCATGATCCGCGGCGGTTCGGGTCGGTCGATCTTGTGAATGGCGACCCGCTCGCGATCTTTCCAGCCTTCGTGACGCTGGGGCCGGAGCCGCTGTCGGACGATTTCGACGCCGCCTATCTGGCCAGCGCGCTCGCCGGCCGTCGCGCGCCGATCAAGGCGATGCTGCTCGACCAGACGATCGTCGCGGGACTCGGCAACATCTATGTGTGCGAGGCGCTCAACATGGCGCGAATCGCGCCGACCCGCGCCGCGGCCGACGTGTCGCGGGCAAAGCTCGGCGCACTGGTGCCGGCGATCAAGGCGGTGCTGGCGGCGGCGATCGCTGCCGGCGGTTCGACCTTGCGCGATTTCCTCAGTCCCGAAGGCGACCTCGGCTATTTCGCCAAGGATTGGCGCGTTTATGGCCGCGAGGGCGAGCGCTGCGAATGCGGCGGCACGATCGTGCGGATCGTCCAGTCGGGGCGGTCCACCTTCTATTGCCCCAAATGCCAGCGGTGAGCGTGATCGGATGCCGCTTTTCCAGCGAAAAGCGTTGACCTTCGGAGACATGCTGGCTATGGGCCCACCCTTCGAGCAGGGTCCGGTCAACCGGAACCGGCCGCATCCGGACATTGATTCGCCGTCCACGCGCGATTCGGCTGCTCCGCTGCTGCTGTGCTCCGACCGTTGAACCGATTGGATATTTTGAGGAACTTATGGCCAATACGCCGCAGGCAAAAAAGCGCATCCGTCGCAACAGCGCGCGCACGCTGATCAACAAGAATCGCGTGTCGCGCATCCGCACGCTGGTGAAGAAGGTCGAAAACGCGGTTGCCGCCGGCGACAAGGCCGCCGCGACTGCAGCGCTCGCAGCGGCGCAGCCCGAAATGGCGCGCGGCGTTGCCAAGGGCGTCCTCCACAAGAACACGGTTGCGCGCAAATATTCGCGCCTGACCAAGAGCGTGAACGCGATCGCCTGATCCGCGCACGCCGCACCGTCCCGAAAGGGCACAAAAAAGGACCCGCCGGCCAAGCGCCCGCGGGTCCTTTTTTGTTACGGCGCGATGGCAAAGCTGTTGCAGCGCGGTAAGTGACGGATTTATCGCGATTCGTTTACCATGACGTTTTCACGTCTCATTAAACATTTGAAAAATATAGGAAATATTGCCCTCCAACGCGTTTCCGCGCCCCCTTGCGAGTCAAGAATTTTATTTCAGATTTTTTACGCTCCGCACCCTTGATCGACTCGTCTCCCCCTGCCTAGAAAAAGGCGTCGTTGGCCTTCGCCGGCGGCCGCCACATCGACATGATTCGGAAAGCTTCGGGCTGCGCGCCCGGGACAGGATGCTTGCGCCCCGGCGTGGGCGCCCGGATCGGCATGTGGTGGGCTGCGGGGCGATCGGGCCGCCGTGGGGGCGTATCGGGGGCATGGATTGTGGTGCAAAGCGGGGACAGGCGTGACGACAAAGCAGGCATGGAAGCGATGAACGCCGATGCCGCGACGCTTTGGCCGCGCGTGGCCGAAGGGCTGCGCCGCGATCTGGGCGCGCGCACCTTCGACCATTGGCTGAAGCCCGTCCGTTTCGCCGAATATTGCACCCTGTCGGGCGTCGTGACGCTGGAAACCGCGAGCCGCTTTTCGGCCAACTGGATCAACGAACGATTCGGCGAGCGCCTCGAACTGGCGTGGCGCCAACTGCTGCCCGCGGTGCGCAGCGTGTCGGTGCGCGGCGGAGTCGCCGCTGCCGAGCGGGCGACCGTGCTCGCCTCGGCGCCGCTGCCGAGCTTCGAGGCGTCAGCGCCGGCTGCCGTGCGCGCCGCCAATCCCGCGCTGCTCGGCTTCGATCCGCGGCTCTGTTTCGATCGCTTCGTCGTCGCGCGCTCGAACATCCTCGCTGCCAATGCGGCGCGCCGCATGGCGATGGTGGAAACGCCGCAGTTCAACCCGCTCTATCTCTGCTCGGGCACCGGGCAGGGCAAGACGCATCTCCTGCAGGCGATCGCGCAGGACTATGCTGCCGCGCATCCGACCGCGACCATCATCCTGATGTCGGCGGAAAAATTCATGCTCGAATTCGTCGGCGCGATGCGCGGCGGCGACATGATGGCGTTCAAGGCGCGGCTCCGCGCTGCCGATCTGCTGCTCCTCGACGATCTGCAATTCGTGATCGGCAAGAATTCGACGCAGGAAGAGCTGCTGCACACGATCGACGACCTGATGACCGCGGGCAAGCGGCTCGTCGTCACCGCCGACCGGCCGCCCGCGATGCTCGACGGGGTCGAGGCGCGGCTGCTGTCGCGCCTGTCGGGCGGGCTTGTCGCCGATATCGAGGCCCCCGAGGACGATCTGCGCGAACGCATCATCCGCCAGCGCCTTGCCGCCATGCCGATGGTCGAAGTGCCCGACGACGTCGTCGCCTATCTGGTCCGCCATTTCACGCGCAACATCCGCGAACTCGAAGGCGCACTCAACAAGCTGCTCGCCTATGCCGCGCTGACCGGCGCCAGGGTCGATCTGGCGCTCGCCGAAGATCGGCTCGCCGAAAATGTCCGCAGCGCGCGCCCGCGGATCACGATCGAGGAAATCCAGCGTGCGGTCTGTGCCCATTACCGGCTTGACAAGGCCGAAATGGCGTCGAAACGCCGCGTCCGCGCGGTCGCGCGCCCGCGCCAGGTCGCGATGTATCTCGCCAAGGAACTGACGCCGCGCTCCTATCCCGAGATCGGCCGCCGCTTCGGCGGGCGCGACCATTCGACGGTGATCCACGCGGTCCGCACGGTCGAGGCGCTGCGCGTGACCGACAGCGAACTCGACGCCGAAATCGCCGCGATTCGGCGCAGCCTCAACAACTGATCCACAGACTTACACCGGGCTTATCCCCGGACTTTTGCCGGGATCGGCGGGCGCTTCGGCCGCCGCGAAACTGCGCCCATTTTTGACATCGGCATATCCTAGGGTCTTCACCCTACGGCGGCTTGACCGAAAGTTTCAGCTTGCTACTGATCGCGGGACATAAAGAAACCAAAAGCCCCTTGGAGAAGATGCCCGATGCACCCCTCTGTTCATGCCGCCAGTTCGCCCGACAAACCCGCGGTGATCGTCGCCGAAACCGGCGAGACGATCAGCTATGCCGAGCTCGACACCGCGTCGAACCGCGCCGCGCAACTGTTTCGCAGCCACGGGCTGAAGCATGACGATGTCGTTGCCTTCATGCTGGAAAACACCCCGCATTATTATGGGCTGACCTGGGGGGCACAGCGCGCGGGGCTGCGCTATGTCTGCATCTCGTCGCGGCTGACGCAGGACGAGACCGACTATATCCTCGAAAATTCGGGCGCAAAGATGCTCGTCGTCTCGGCGAGCCTCGCGTCCGCGGCGCTCCAGCTCGAAACGCGGATCGAGCGCTATTCGATGGGGGGCGAGATTGCCGGATGGACACGAATCGAGGACGTGCTGGCCGCGATGCCCGCGACGCGCATCGCCGACGAACGCGCCGGGGTCGACATGCTCTATTCGTCGGGGACGACCGGCCGGCCAAAGGGGGTCAAGGTACCGCTGCCCGAAGAGGAAGAGATCGACGCGCCGAACAGCCTCGTGATGCTCGCCTCGGCGGCGTTCGGGATCAACGCCGACAGCATCTATCTTTCGCCCGCGCCGCTCTATCACGCCGCTCCGCTCCGCTGGTCGATGACGATCCACCGGCTTGGCGGCACCGTCGTGCTGATGAAGAAATTCGATCCCGAAGCCGCGCTGGCGGCGATCCAGCATTATCGCTGCAACGCGGCGCAGTTCGTGCCCACCCATTTCGTCCGCATGCTCAAATTGCCCGCGGAGGTGCGTGCGCAATATGACGTGTCGTCGATGAAGAGCGCGATCCACGCTGCGGCGCCGTGCCCGGTCCCGGTCAAGCAGGCGATGATCGACTGGTGGGGGCCGGTGCTGCTCGAATATTATGCGGGGTCGGAGGGCAATGGCATGACCTTCGCGACCAGCCAGGACTGGCTGGCGCACAAGGGCACCGTCGGCCGCGCGATCCTGGGGACCGTCCACATCGTCGGCGAGGACAATGAAACCGAAGTGCCGGTGGGCGAGGAGGGCGCGGTCTTTTTCGAAAGCGACAATGTCTTCGAATATCACGACGACCCCGAAAAGACCGCGTCGAGCCGTAATTCGAAGGGCTGGTCGACACTCGGCGACGTCGGCAAGCTCGATGCCGACGGCTTCCTTTATCTTACCGACCGCAAGAGCTTCATGATCATTTCGGGCGGGGTAAACATCTATCCGCAGGAGATCGAAAACCATCTCGTCACCCATCCCAAAGTTGCCGATGTCGCGGTCGTCGGCGGCCCGCACGAGGAAATGGGCGAGGAGGTGATCGCGGTGATTCAGCCCGCCGACATGGCCGACGCGACCGATGAATTCCGCGAAGAGCTCGGCGCCTATGCGCGCCAGAAACTGTCGGGCGTGAAGGTGCCGCGCCGCATCGATTTCATGGAGGCGCTGCCGCGCCACGATACGGGCAAACTCTACAAGCGGCTGCTGCGCGACCAATATTGGGAAAAGAAGGCGTGAACGCACCCCGCGTCAAGACGCGCGACCGTATCCTCGCCGCCGCGCTGCGCCTGTTCAACGAACAGCGCTTCGGCAGCGTATCGACCGCGGCGATCGCCGCCGATGTCGGCATCGCCGAGGGCAATCTCTGGTATCATTTCCGAAGCAAGCGCGCGCTCCTCGACGCGATCAGCGCCGATTTCGCCGAGGCGATCGAAGAGCGGCTGCAACTGCAGCCGTCCGATGACGGCGATCTGATCGAAGAATATGTCGCACTGCTCGCCTGCATGCAGCGCGAGCTCCATACCTTCCGCTTTCTCTATCGCGACCGCGCCGATTATGGCGAATCGAGCCCGATCATTCTCGACCACATCGACGGCTGGTACGAACGCGTGCATGGCCAGCTGATGCTCTATCTTGGCGCGATGATCGATCGCGGCTACCTCGACTGGTCGCGCGCGCGGCTCGGCGATCTTTGCACCAATGCGCTCGTGATCCTGCGCTTCGGCCTCGAATATCAGCGCGAGATGGACCCGGCGGCGGTCGGCGACCTCGATAGCGCGCGCTGGACGGTCGAACGGCATCTGACCTTGTTCGAGGACCGGCTCGATCCCGCCGTGGCGCGCCGGTTCCACCGCGCGATCGAACAGGCCGACCTGCAGGCCTGACGCGCCTTTTCATTTGCAAAGGATCGATCATGCCGCGCCATCTGGAATTCTTTTTCGACCTGTCGTCGCCCTGGACCTATCTGGCGTTCACCAACGTCCAGCCGCTGATCGCGCGCACCGGCGCCAGCGCGACCTTCCGGCCGATCCTGGTCGGCGGGGTGTTCAACGCGGTGAACCAATCGGTCTATGCGGCGCGCGAACAGAGCGACAATCGCAAGCTGCAACATAGCTGGAAAGTGCTGGGGGACTGGGCGCGGCTCGCTGGGGTGGAGATGAATTTCCCCTCCCGCTGGCATCCGGCAAAGAGTGTCGCGGCGATGCGCTTCGCCACCGCGCTCGAGCCCGATCAACCGGCGCTGATCGCCTTCGCCCGGGCGGCGTTCGAATCCTATTTCGGCGCGCAAGACAATCTCGACGACCCTGCGGTGCTCGAAGCGGCAGCAACGCGCGCGGGCCTCGACGGCGCGGCGATTCGCGATGCGGCGGCGAGCGATGCGGTCAAGGCGCGGCTGCGCGCCAATACCGACGAGGTGATCGCGCGCGGCGGCTATGGTTCGCCGTCGATGTTCGTCGACGGCGATGATATGTATTTCGGCAACGACCAACTGCCGCTCGTCGAAGCGGCGCTTTTGAAAGCCTGAGAGGACTCTCCATGCAGGACCGTATTTCGATCACCATGCTCGACGACGGCATCGCCGACGTCCGCCTGATCCGCACCGACAAGATGAACGCGCTCGACGGCGCGATGTGGGAGGCGCTTGCGGCGGCGGTCGACCAGCTCAAGGCGACCGCGGGGCTGCGCGTCGTCGTCCTGTCGGGCGAGGGGCGCGCCTTTTGCGCCGGACTCGATCTCTCCAGCCTCGGCGGCGAGCGCGATCCGGGCGCAAGCAGCGCTGGCGGCGGGCTCGCCGAACGGACGCGCGGCCTTGCCAACAACGCGCAATATGCCGCCTGGGGCTGGCGCGAACTGCCGGTGCCGGTGATTGCGGCGGTACACGGCGTCGCCTTTGGCGCGGGCAGCCAGATCATGGCCGCCGCCGATATCCGCATCGTTCATCCCGATACGCGCATCGCGATCATGGAAATGCGCTGGGGCCTTGTCCCCGATGTCGCCGGCATGGCGCTGTGGCGCACCCAGGTCGCCGACGACGTGCTGCGCGAGATGATCTACACCAACCGCGAATTCAATGGCGTCGAGGCGAAGGCGCTGGGCTTTGCGACGCATGTCGCCGAAGAACCGCTCGCCAAGGCGATGGAACTCGCGGCGGTGATCGCGGGCAAGAATCCGCATGCGATCCGGGGCGCGAAGCGGCTGTGCAACATGCTTGCCGACGCGAGCGATGCCGAAATCCTGCAGGCCGAAAGCGACGAACAGATAAAGGTCATCCGCACCCCCAATCAGATGGAAGCGGTGATGGCGCATATGCAGAAGCGCAAGCCCGACTTCGCCGATTGACCGGAGGCGTCAGAGCATCGATTCGTCAGAGTAAGCGCAAGAACCGCGCCGCGTTGCCCCAATCGGCGGCGCGGCGGGCGCGCGCCTTTTGCGCTTCGCTGTCGGCGCCCCAGCGGCGTTCCTGATACAGCTCGTCGAGGCTGACCGCCTCCCACAGCATGTCGGCGGCGAACGCGTCTTCGACGAGCGCGAGCCCGGCGACGAGCGAACCGCCGATGGTGACGAGCGGCGACAGCGGCGCGAGGCGAAAGGGATCGAGCGCGTGCACCGCCTCGCGCAGCGCCGCCACCGTTGCGGCGGGCTGGTCGATCGGGAGCACGCCCTGCGCCAGCGCGAATTCGATGCCGTGCCGCGCCTCCGCCCAGGCGAGCAGCGGATTCCACGCCGCCGCCTGTTCGCCTTGCAGCGCGGCATCGCGGTCGTCGCGGTAGCAGAGAAGGTCGGTCTGGGCATAGGCGGCGATGGTTTCGGCAAAGGCCGCGCGGTCGCCCGTCGCCAGATCGATCGCGGCGTTGGCGATGCCGGTCATCGGCATCGCTGCCGGGTCGATGTCGCTACCTTGCGCATTCCATTCGGCGGCGATCGCTTCGGCGAGCTTCTCGCTCGGCACCACCAGCGGGGTGCGCGCGGGGGTGCGCACCGGGCGCCCGTCAAGCGCGATGCCCCAGCCGCCGTCCTGCGGGACGATCGCCGAAGTCTTCCAGAAGCGTTTCATGGCGCGGGCGGTGTCCGCCAGCGGCGCGCCAGGATGCGCGGCATGATCGCGAAATCGAACACGCCGGTCAGGACGACGATCACGCCGATCCAGCGGTCGGTGGGCTGACCGGCGATGGCCCAGCCGCCGCGGATCAGCACGAATCCCGCCATGATGAAAAGCGCGCCGACGATTCGCATCGCCGAGAGCGCGAAAAAGCGCTTCTTGGCCAGCCGGTCTTGCTCGTTGCTCATGCCCCCGCCTTATCGCCTGCGAGCTGGCGCATCAAATGCGCGAGGGCGCCGTGGCCCGTCCGCTCGATTCCCGCTGCCACGCGCTCGCGCTCGGCTGCATCCTTGTTCTGCGACAGTTTCACCGTCGGCCGCCATGCGCTGATCCGCATCTCGAAGCCGGTGATTGCGCCGGTCAACCGCGCGAAATGGTTGGCGTCCATCTTGGCGCGCGTCCACGGCGGATTTTCGCCGGCGCGTGCCTCGTGCAGCGTCGACAGCGTGTCGAGCTGCGCGACCAGTTCGGCATCCTCGAGCTTGCGCGCCACGCCTTCCATCTCGACCGCGACATAATTCCACGTCGGCACCGCGGTTGCGGCGTCGGCGTACCAGTTGGCGCTGACATAGGCATCGGGGCCCTGCACCACCGCGAGTGCCGGCGCGCCGGCAAGATGCTTCGTCAGCCCGTTACCGCGCGCGAGGTGGAATTGCAGCGTCGTCGCGTCGGCGCTGAGCACGGCGGGGGCGTGGGCGACGCGTGGGCCGTCGGGCGTCGCCGCGAAAATGGCGGCAAAGCCGATTTCGCGCACCAGCAGCGCGGCGAGATCGTCCTGCCGGGGCCGGAACGCCGGATTGGGGTGCATCAGCGCGGCTTTCGCGGCGCCGGACCGCGGGCGCCCGTCTTGGCGGCGCCGGGCTTCGCGGCGCCGGGCTTCGCGGCGCCGGGCTTCGCCGGGCCGCGCTTTGCAGGCGGTTTGCCGCCCGGCTTCGGTGCACCGGATTTCGCCGTCCCCGGTTTCGACTTCGCTGGTTTGGCCGCCCCCGGTTTCGATTGGACCTTCGCTTCGGCACGGCCGCGCCGTTCGCCGCGCCTTGCCTTGCGCACCTGCTTCGCATGCGCCTTGGCCTTCGCCTTCTGCACCGTCTTGGTCGATGCGCGCGGCGCCTCTTCGGTCAGGAGGTCGCCGAGCAGCGGGTCGAAGCCCAGCGCTTCCAGGCTTTCGGCGAAATGCGGCGGCAGCGGCGCGCTGATGTCGATCGCGCCGCCATCGGGATGGTCGATGCGCAGCCGGCGGCTGTGCAGGTGCAGTTTGCGGCTGATCGTGCCGGTCAGGAACGCGCCCTTGCCGCCATATTTGCCGTCGCCGACGATCGGATGGCCGATCGCCGCCATATGGACGCGCAATTGATGCGTGCGGCCGGTCAGCGGCTGCAGTTCGACCCACGCCGCACTGTTGCCCGCGCGTTCGATGACGCGATAGCGCGATTTCGACGGCAGGCCTTTTTCGTCGACGTGCATCTTCTCACCGCCCGATCCGGGTTGCTTGGCGAGCGGCAGGTCGATCTCGCCCTGCGCGATGTCGGGGACGCCGACAACGATCGCCCAATAGGTCTTGCGCGCGCTGCGGTTCGAAAAGGCCTTGGCGAACCAGGCAGCGGCGCGCGGGGTGCGCGCGACGAGCAGCGCGCCCGACGTATCCTTGTCGAGCCGGTGGACCAGCTTGGGGCGCACGGCGGCATCGCCCTGCAGGGCGCCGAGCAGGCCGTCGACATGACTGTCGGTCTTCGTTCCGCCCTGCGTCGCGAGGCCCGGCGGCTTGTCGAGCACCAGCGCGCTCTTGTCGCGGTGGATAACCATCGCTTCGGCGAGCGCGATATCGGCCGGCGACAGCGCTTTTTCCTTGCGCGGCCGGGGGCCGGATGGCGCCGCGGGCGGCACCGGCATCGCGATTGTCTGCCCCGCCTCGATCCGGTCCGAGACATCGGCCTTGCGCCCGTCGATGGTCAGCTCGCCCGACCGGGCCCAGCGCGCGATCAGCGCGTGCGGCGTGCCCGGCTGGTGCCGTTTGAACCAGCGGTCGAGGCGGATGCCGTCATCCTCTTCGGCGACAATGGCGCTGTCACCGCTCATGCCGGAAGCTGCCGCATCATGACCATTCCGACGCCGCACGCCGCAATGCCGATGATGACCGACGCGCCGACATAGGCCGCCGCCTGCGCCATCTGGCCCCGTTCGAACAAAGTCCAGAATTCCATGCTGAACGACGAGAAGGTGGTGAAGCCGCCCAGCACCCCGACGCCCAGGAACAGCCGGGCCTGATCGCTGCCGCCGCTGCGCGCGAGCCAGCCGATCAGCAGCCCCATCAGCAGGCTGCCGGCGATATTGACCGACAACGTCCACCAGGGAAAGCCGGGGCCAAGCCGCGCGAGCAGGATCTGGCCGACCAGGTGCCGCGCACCCGCGCCAATCGCACCGCCGACCATGACAGGGAAAAGTCCGTTCATCCGCTCGCCCTAGCCGCAAAAGCGCGTGGCGCAAAGCGGGCGATCGCCCGTTGGTGGTCCCATCGTTCCCCGTCGGCGACCGGGATCGTCGCCAAGGGGGCTTGACGATGAGAACAAAACATGTCCAGATCGGACCTTCTTCCCGTCCGTCGGCGCGCGTCGACTCAGGCTATCGTCGTGCTTGGGTCCGTTTTGGCGGCAAATGGGAACGAACAAAAGGTGAATAGAGCCGCTGTGACGGCATAGTTGTACCGCGATGGACCAGGGCGACAGGGAAGGGCGTCGAAATGGAACAGATGATCGATATGCGACCGGCGGAACCGGTCTTTCCTTTAGGGCTGAACGAAACGCGGACGGCATGGTCGGCGCCGCGCGACGAAGGGGCGCCGGCGCGCCTGCTTTTTGTCGGCTGCGATGCGGCCTGTCCCGATGTCGACCGTGTCGCGGGGGTGCGGCTTGTCGCAGTGGTGCCGTCGATGCGCGCCGCAGGGCATCTGCGCGCGATGATCGCCGCCGACATATTGTGGATCGCGGGAGCGCAGGCGATCGAGAGCGAAACCTTCGCCGACCTGATGGCGGCGGCGGCCGAACGGCAATGCGGCCTTGTCTGCGAAACGACGCTTGCCGCGCTCGATCGCGTCGCCGCCGCCGTGCCTGACGCTTTGCGCACCCAATGGCTGGTCGATGCCGACCCCGCCGAACGCCTTGTCGCGCTTGCCGCAGCGCGCCCGTCGGCGCGGCTCGCCGTCCACGATATTTCGCGCGACGAGGCGATGGAGCGGATCGATCGGTTGCAGGACGAGGTGGCGCGCATTTCGCGTCTGCTGGGCGAACTCGCGGGGCAGCCGGGACTGGCGGGGGCGCCGCGCCCGGGTGGCGGCATCGTCGGCTATGACACCGGCGTGCGCGCGCCGACGCGCGATTTTTCGGTGATGCCGCGCAGTTTCGAACCCGAAGAGCGCACCCGCGACCGTCAGCGCGCCAAGGCGGTGCGCCACATGCTGCGCCAGCGCCGGATGCGCGAGCAATATTTCGCCGCCGATCTGTTCGCCGATCCCGCCTGGGACATGCTGCTCGATCTCTATGCGGCGCGGCTCGAGCGGCAGCCGGTGTCGGTGTCGAGCTTGTGCATCGCCGCCGCGGTCCCCGCGACGACGGCGCTGCGCTGGATCAAGACGATGACCGACGCCGGCATTTTCCTGCGCGAGGCCGATCCGCAGGACGGACGGCGCATCTTCATTGCGCTGTCCGACGGCGCGAACGAGGCGATGGCGCGCTATTTCGAGGCGCTCGACGAATAGGCGTCGGCGCGCCCGGGGGAGAGGGCCTTCAAACGCGAAAGGGGCGCGGCCCCCCGGCTACGCCCCTTTCCCCCCTCAACCCCTTCCTCTGGTGGAAGGGGCAAACTTTGTTCAGCGCGCGGCCATGCGCACCGGCTTGCCCGCCGATGCCCACTGGATCGCCTCGCTGCCGCCCATTTCGCGGACGAAGCAGCTCTGGCCCTGGGCCTTGAGGCTGCTGCACAGCTTCACGGCGTCGGCGCGCGAGCCGAGCCCGTTGACCGTCAGGCGGAAGAAGGTGCGGCCATCGACGACCGCCGAATGGCTCGAAGCCGGATAAGCGGCCAGCACGCCGTTGCGTTTTTTCAACACGCCCCATTTTTCCTTGGCGATGCCCAGGCTGTCATAGGCGCCGAGCTGGACGGCCCAGCCCTGCGGCTTGGCGGCATCGAAAGCGGCGACGCGCGGCATGACCTTGGCGGCCAGTTCCTTCGCTTCGGGCGAGGGCTTGCGAACATAATCGCCCGCGACGCGCGGTGCGGCGCGATAGGGCTTGGCGTCGGCCATGATGACCGGCGCGGCCTTGGGCTGCGGCAGATCGGTGACGGGCACGACGCCATTGGCGTCGCGTTGCGGCATCGGCAGTTCGACCGTGCGGATCGCGCTGTCGGCACTGGCGAGCAGCGGCGGCGGCGGCGCAAACTGATCGACCGGCGCGGGATCGGCGCTCGCCAGAACCGGGGCGTCGGTGGCCGGCGCGGTGTCGGCGGCGGCCATCTGCGTACCGGCGAAATTGCTGAGCGCAAGGCGCACCGGCATCCCGGCATCCTGTTGCGGCGTCGTGCCGATCAGGCTCGCGACGCGAAGCTGCGAATTGGGTTGTTCGGCCAGTTTCGACCATTCGGCCATGCGCGTTTCCACCTTCGCGAGCGACAGATCCTGCGACGCGACGATGCGCGCCTGCGCCCAGCGGCCCGACAGGGCAAGCGCCAGCGCCAGATTCTGCCGCGTGCGCGCGGTTGCGCCTTCGGCGCGCGCGGCTTCGGTCAGGATATAGATCGCCGATTCGGTGTCGCCCGCCAGCGCGAGCGCGAGGCCGAGGTCGGGGGCCGGAACGGTATCGAAATTTTCCTTGAGCAGCGACACCGCCTGCGACGTCTTGCCCTGCGCGATGTGCGCCAGCGTCATCGCCAGCACCGTGTTGCTGTCCTTGACGCCCAGCTCCATCGCTTCCGACAGGGCGTCGGTCGCCGAGGCGAAGCGTCCGTCGTTCAGATAGGCCTGGCCGAGCAGCGCGCGGTAATGGCCGTCGCGCGGGCTTGCCGCGACCGCGGCTTCGGCAAGACCGACCGCCTTGCTGACCTTGCCGTCCTCAAGGGCGGCACGCGCCTTCTCGGCCGACGCGGCGGCAACCTCGGGCTTGCCCGCGGCATCGTTCGGCCCCGCGGCGACCTTGCCGGGTGCGGCGCACCCGGTCGTGGTAACGCCCAGGACAAAGCCCGAAACGGCCAGCTTCATCAGCATGTTGCGGTTCATGTCAGGTCCCCCTTTATCTGGTCCGGATCAGGCCGACTTGCGCAGCGGGCGCGCGGCGGGCAGGCGGCTCGCCATCGCGTCGATTTCGGGCAAGGCCGACAGATAATCGTCGAGCAGTTCGGTCAGGATCGTCTGCGCCGACCGGTTGGTCACCGCACTTGCAAGCCGCAGGCGCAGATGGCGTTCGGCGTCGAGGCGGAGCGTGAACGCCGCCTTTTCGCGGGCGCGCTGCGTTCGCGGCGCCTTGTCCTTCTTCGCCTTGGGTTCGGGCCGCGCCTCGACCTTGCGGGCGACGGCCGCGACGCGCTCGATCAGCGATTCCTGCTGGCGAACGATTTCGGGAACCTCGACCGCCTCGGCGGCGAAGTCGGCCGCAGGCGCACCCGTCAGATCGACCGGCGTCAGATCGACGGGAGTCGGATCGAGCGGCCCCATATCGGCGGGCGTCAGTTCGGCGGCGTCTTCGGCGATCAGTTCGCGGCCAACGCTGGTATCGACCGCATGTTCGGCGGCGGCATTGTGATCGAGCACCGATCCGGCGAGCAGCGGCTTCAGATCGACCATGCGCGCCGGTTCCGACGACTGCTGCGGATCGACATCATAACCCATGTCGTTCCAGCCCAGATCGTCATAGCCCTGCTGCCCGAAGGTCGCGGCGGGGCCGCTGCCGAGCGGCTGGCGGCGCATGGCAGGCCGCGCGGCGCCCTTGCGGGCCAGCAATCCGGCGCTCAGCGATGCGAGGGGTTTGGGTTCGCCCATTTTTTCTACTCCCCCGTTCACTGGCCGGCCACGCGGCGACCGAAACCGCCGCCCATCGGGCGCACGGTGCCGTAACCGGGCTGTGCCGGCATCGGGGCGGAGAAGACGGTGCGGCGGAAATTCTTTTCCAGCCGGTCGTTGATGTAACTCCAAAGCTGGCGAATCTCGTCGGCCGAACGGCTGTTCGGATCGACTTCCATCACCGTACGGCCGTCGATCATCGACGCCGCATAATCGGTGCGGTGGTGCAGCGTCACCGGCGCGACGGTGCCGTGCTGCGACAGCGCAACCGCCGCTTCGCTGGTGATCTTGGCTTTCGGGGTCGCCGCGTTGACGACGAACACCAGCGGCTTGCCCGCGCGTTCGCACAGGTCGACGGTGGCCCCGACGGCGCGCAGGTCATGCGGACTCGGACGCGTCGGGACGACGATCAGCTCGGCGACCGAAATCACGCTCTGGATCGCCATGGTGATCGCCGGCGGCGTGTCGATGACCGCGAGCTTGAAGCCCTGCTGGCGCAAAATCTCGAGATCGGAGGCCAACCGCGCGACGGTCGTCTGCGCGAAGGCGGGCAGATCGGTCTCGCGTTCGTTCCACCAATCGGCCAGCGAACCCTGCGGATCGATGTCGATCAGGACGACCGGACCGGCGCCTGCAAGCTGGGCCTGCACCGCCAGATGCCCCGACAGGGTCGTTTTGCCCGACCCGCCCTTTTGTGAAGCCAATGCCAGAACGCGCACTGCTGTCCCCCTGAAAAAATCAACGAATTGGCGGGGGAATGCCATGCAGGGAGCTAAAATTGGGTTAACGATGATAAAAAGAAAGTGAACGAATTGCGCAGAAAACTGGTTAACAAGACGTCAGCAACGACATGTGCCGAAGCGGGGCAACTTCGGTCCGCCCGGCCTCTATGCTAAGGGGCTGTTAGCCATTTGGGGTTAGGACCGGCTCTCGCGACTGCCGCCCGCCCGGTGCGGCGCAAGTCATTGGAGAATAAGATGCGTTCATTTCGCACCGCGCTGCGCCTCGCGCTCCCGATCGCTTCGGCCCTTGCGCTCGCGATGCCCGCCCATGCCGATGTCAAGGATGGCGTCGATGCGTGGCAGGCTGGCGATTTCGCGAAGGCGGTGGCCGAATGGCGGCCGCTGGCGCTCGCCGGCGATGCCGATGCGCAGTTCAATCTGGGGCAGGCCTACAAGCTCGGGCGCGGCGTGCCCGTTGATCTGACGCAGGCGGAAAGCTGGTATCGGCGCGCCGCGAAGCAGGGCCATCTGCAGGCCGAGGATAATCTCGGCCTCGTCATCTTTACGGCCGGGCGGCAGAAGGAAGCGATGCCCTATATCATCCGCTCGGCCGAACGCGGTGAACCGCGTGCGCAATATGTGCTCGGCACCGCGCTGTTCAACGGCGACCTCATCGCCAAGGACTGGCCGCGCAGCTACGCGTTGACCAAGCGCGCGAGCGACGCCGGACTGACCGTCGCTTCGGCGCGCCTGGTCCAGCTCGACCAGCTCGTCCCCCTCGATCAGCGCCAGCGCGGGCTGGCGATGCTGCCGCAGATGGAAAAGGACGAAACGCGCGCGCGGCTCGCCGCGGTCAGTGCCGGCGCCCCGGAGCCCGATGCAGCGCCCGCGCCGACGATCCGCACCGCCAGCCTGCCGGCCTCCGAACCGGGCGCGAGCTATACGCCGCCGCCGCTCATCGAGCCGCAGCCCTCCTCCGCGAAGCCCGCCAAGGCGCGCGACGCCGCCACCGCCGCGAGCGAAGCGACCGCCGATGCCGTCGCCGCGACGGCCGCCGCCAAGCCGGGGACCAGCTATGCTGCGCCGCCGCTGGCGGGCCCGCTGCCGGCAACCCCGGCCGCGGCTCCGGCGCCCAAGCGTATCCGCGTCGAACCGGCGGCGACGCCCGATGCCGCACCCAAGCCCGCGCCGGTGCGCGCCGCAACTGCCGGCCCCTGGCGCGCACAGCTCGGCGCCTTTGCGGTTGATGGCAATGCGAAGAAATTGTGGGCGACGCTGGCGCGCAAATATCCCGCCGTCGCGGCGCAGACCCCCGCTTATGTCAAGGCGGGGTCGGTCACGCGGCTTCACGCCACCGGCTTTGCAACCCGCGCCGACGCCCAAGGCTTTTGCGCTACGCTCCAGAAAAGCGGACAGGCCTGCCTCGTCGTCGACAAATAGCCGGCGGCGCAGCAGGCCCGCTTCGCGTCACGTCACCTCGCTTCAGGGCAGCCGCTTGATCGCGGGCGGCGTCCAGCGGCCGTCGCGCGCCGCGCGTTCCGGCAGATAGAGGCGCAGGTTCATCGAAAAGGAGCCGGCGGGGGCGGGCAGCCAGTTGGCCTGTTTGTCGGCGCCAGGGTCGTCCTTCTGGATATGGAGGTCGAGCGATCCGTCGGCGTTGAAGGCCAGCTTGTCGCGATCGCCGATCGCATAGCGGTCGATCGGATTGTCGACGAAGAACTGATCTTCGCCATACATGGTCAGCGACCAGAAGGCGTCGGCGGGCGGAAGCTGGTCCTTGTCGAAATGCAGCACATAGCGTGCGGCACCGGTCAGCGGCTTGCCCTCGCTGTCGAGCGGCGCCATCGGGTAGATGGCTTCCTCGGGCGGCAGCGCACCCAGCCCGGCATAGGCAACGAAGGCGCGTTGCAGATAGTCATTGCCATAGACGCCCAGCGCATTGCCCAGCGCGACCCAATTGTTGTGCGTCAGCGCCAGCCGTTTGCGGTGATCGAGCATCCGCTGATAGGCGTCGGCCGCGGCGCGCGTCAGGCCGCGCTGCACCGCCGTATCGGCCTTTGCGAGGTCGAAATCCTGCCCCGGAACCAGCCCGACGCGCTCCATGCGCAGCAGGATCGCATAATCGGTCGCGTGCGGCGGATTGCGCTTCATCACCTCGGCGAAGCGCGCGAAAAAGGCGCCGGGTGTCATCTGTGCGACCTGGACCACCGGCGGCGTCTTCATATCGACGCCGCTGTCCACAGTCGGCATCACAGCGGCGCGCGGTTTGCCCCATTGCGACAGCGGCGCAGCATCATAGCCTGCCTGCAGGCGGTGGACATGGTCGTAATCGGCGGGGCCGTTGGTCTGGATGCGCCCGATGATCCACCCCATGTCGGTCGGGCTGCGCACCATCCGCATCCCCTGGGGCAGCTTGCCCTGCCAATGCGGACCGACCAGCGCGACGGTACCGCCGTCGTTGCCGGTCGTGCGCGTACCCAGCGTTGCGAACACTTCGGTCCACATGTCCATGATCGGCACGACATGATAGCGGCCGGCGGTCTTCGGCAGCGTCAGGACGAGCGGTTCCTTGCCCACGTCATACCATAGCGAGGAATAGAGCGTGTCGGCGTTGGGGCGCACGACATCCTTGAAGGTCGCGTCGGGATAGGTCTGCATGTGCGAAAAATCGTTCATCGGCGCGCGCAGCCGTCCGTGCGCACCGGCATTGGTCGAGACGCGTCGGGTCGTGTCCATCAGCACCATCGGATAGCCATAGGTATAGGCGTCGAGGCCGATCTCATAGGCCTCCTCCTCGCTCGCCGGAGCCGCCTGCACGGCCGTGCCCGACAGCGTGCTCGCGAGCATCGCCAGCAGCGCCAACAGATATTTCATCGCACCTCACTCCTCTCTCCACTTTGCATGGACGCCGTAGCGGGGCGGGCGGGCGCAGTCTGTCATCGGGCCGACAATCTCGTTGGGAAAATTGCCGCCGCAGCCTACTATGCGCGCCGGGAGGACAGGCGATGGCGTCGCAGTCGCGGGAAAGGGAGGGGGAAGGCACAGCGCCGGCGCACGGCGACCGGCTGGCCGTGCTGCGCCGCTGCCCGCTCTTCGCTGCCTGGCCGGAGGCGCGGCTTGCCGACCTTGCCCGCATCGCGCGCACCGCCGACTATCCGCGCGGCGCCGAAATCTTCGCGCGCGATCCCGAACAACGCGACATTTTCGTGATCGCGGCGGGCGGGGTCGAGGTCAGCCGCGGCAGCGCCGCCGGACGCAAGTTCGTGCTCAGCCTGTCGGGGCCGTTCGAGGTGCTCGCGCTCGTTCGTCTGCTCGACAATCCGCCGATCCGCTTCGCCTACCGCGCGCATATGGATACGACGCTGGTGCATCTGCCGGTCGCCGGGCTGCGCGCGATCCTCGACGCCGATCCGATCCTGTGGCGTGACATCGCGCTGCTGATGTGCGCGCGGCAGGGTGACAGCCTGCGGCTGCTCAACGACCAGCAGCTCGGATCGCTCGACCAGCGCATGGCGTGGACGCTTGCCGACCTCGCGCGCATCCACGGCATCGCGGGCGAACAGGGGATCGACGTGGGCTTGCGATTGCCGCAGGAGCAATTGGGCGCGATGCTCGGCGTCACGCGCCAGAGCGTGAACAAGCTGTTGCGGGGGTTCGAGGAGGCGGGGCTGATCGCCATCGATTACAACCGCATCACCATCCGCGATCCCGCGGCGCTCGATCGCCTCGCGGCGCAGCGCGATTAGGCGACCTGCCCCGGCACCGCCGACAAAAAAGGGGCCGCAAGGCCCCTTTTCGATCCGGCAAGCGACGCGCGGCGTCAGCCGGCGATATGTTCGGCGAGGACGGTGAGGCCGGCTTCGTTCACTTCGGCAAAGCCGCCTTCGACCTCGATCGTTTCGGGCTGGGCGCCGTTCGTCGCATAGATGGTCAGCGGGCCGTTCCGCAGCGTCGCCATGAAGGGCGCATGGCCTTCGAGCACCGAGAAATCGCCTTCGCTGCCCGGCACGGTGACCATATAGACGTCGCTCGACCGCTCGAGGCGGGCGGGGGTAACGAGTTCGAACTTCAGAGCCATATCTCTATTCCTACAACCCCTCCCCCGAAAGGGAGGGGTCGTTATCCTCAGGCCGCGTCTTCGGCGAGCTTCGCGGCCTTGGCGACCGCTTCGTCGATACCGCCGACCATGTAGAAGGCCGCTTCGGGCAGATGGTCATATTCGCCGTCGACGACGGCCTTGAACGACTTCACCGTTTCTTCGATCGGCACGAACTTGCCGGGGATGCCGGTGAAGACTTCGGCGACGTGGAACGGCTGCGACAGGAAGCGCTGGATCTTGCGCGCGCGGGCGACGACCAGCTTATCTTCTTCCGAAAGCTCGTCCATGCCCAGGATCGCGATGATGTCCTGCAGCGACTTGTACTTCTGCAGCGTTTCCTGAACGCGGCGCGCGGTTTCGTAATGCTCCTGGCCGACGGTCGCGGCGGTCAGAACGCGGCTGGTCGAATCGAGCGGGTCGACCGCGGGATAGATGCCAAGTTCCGAAATCGCGCGGCTCAGCGTCGTGGTCGCGTCCAAGTGAGCGAATGAGGTGGCGGGAGCCGGGTCGGTCAAGTCGTCCGCGGGGACGTAAATGGCCTGCACCGAGGTGATCGAGCCCTTGGTGGTCGAGGTGATGCGTTCCTGCAGCGCGCCCATGTCGGTCGACAGCGTCGGCTGGTAACCCACGGCCGAGGGAATACGGCCGAGCAGCGCCGACACTTCCGAACCCGCCTGGGTAAAGCGGAAGATGTTGTCGACGAAGAACAGAACGTCCTGGCCTTCCTGGTCGCGGAAATATTCGGCCATCGTCAGACCCGACAGCGCCACGCGGGCGCGGGCGCCCGGGGGTTCGTTCATCTGGCCGAACACCAGCGCCACTTTCGAGCCGTCGGGGGTCGGGTTGCCGTCGGCGTCCTTGGCGATAACGCCGGCGTCGAGGAATTCGTGGTACAGGTCGTTGCCTTCGCGGGTGCGTTCACCGACGCCCGCGAACACCGACACGCCGCCGTGGCCCTTGGCGATGTTGTTGATCAGTTCCTGAATAAGAACGGTCTTGCCGACCCCGGCGCCGCCGAACAGGCCGATCTTGCCGCCCTTGGCGTAGGGCGCGATCAGGTCGATGACCTTGATGCCGGTGACCAGGATCGCCGCTTCGGTCGACTGGTCAACGAATTCGGGAGCCTTGGCGTGGATCGGCGCGGTCATGTCGCTGTTCACCGGGCCGCGCTCGTCGATCGGGTCGCCGATGACGTTGAGGATGCGGCCGAGCGTCTGCGGGCCGACGGGAACCGAAATCTGCGCGCCGGTGTCGGTGACGGGCTGGCCACGGGTCAGGCCGTCGGTCGCGTCCATCGCGATCGTGCGGACCGTGTTCTCGCCAAGGTGCTGCGCGACTTCGAGGACAAGGCGGTTGCCATTGTTGTCGGTTTCGAGCGCGTTCAGAATGGCGGGCAGCGGGCCGGTGAACTGGACGTCGACGACGGCGCCGATGACCTGTGCGACGCGGCCGGTCGCGGTGCCGGTGGCAGCGGCCTTCGGAGCGGCGGCCTTCTTCGGCGCAGCAGCCTTGGGCGCGGCGGCCTTCTTGGCGGGAGCCTTCTTTTCAGCGGGAGCGGTAGCCATGGTCTTCTTCCTTGGGTTGATCGATTAGAGCGCTTCGGCGCCCGCGATAATCTCGATAAGTTCGGTGGTGATCGCCGCCTGACGCGTGCGGTTGTAAACGATGGTCAGCTTGTTGATCAGCTCGCCCGCGTTGCGCGTCGCATTGTCCATCGCGGTCATCGACGCGCCCTGTTCGGACGCGGCGTTTTCAAGGAGGCCCTTGAAGATCTGGATGGTGACGTTGCGCGGCAAGAGGTCGGCGAGGATCGCTTCCTCGTCGGGCTCATATTCGACGGCAGCGCCGCTCGACGTCGGGACGTCGGCGGGCGGCGGAACCGGAATCATCTGCTGGCCGGTTGCGATCTGGAGCAGCGCCGAGCGGAACTTCGAATAGAAAAGGTGCGCGACGTCGAAGGCGCCGGCTTCGTAAAGCTCCATCACCTTCGCCGAAATCTCGTTCGCCTGATCGAAGCCGATATCGCGGATGCCCGTCGTTTCATACTGCTCGATGATCTGACCGGGGAAGAGGCGGGCGATCACCGGCCGGCCCTTGCGGCCGACGAGGAAGAAGCGAACCGTCTTGCCTTCGGCCTGCAGCGCCAAAGCCTTGTCGCGTGCCGCCTTGACGATGTTCGAGTTGAACGCGCCGGCAAGGCCGCGGTCGCTGTTGAGCACGACGAGAAGGTGCGTGTCGCTCTTGCCGGTGCCCGACAGCAGCTTGGGCGCCGAATCCGACGCGCCGACCTTGGAGGCGAGGCTGGCGACGACGCCTTCGAGCCGCTCGGCATAGGGCCGCGCGGCTTCGGCCGCGGCCTGCGCCTTGCGCAGCTTCGCGGCGGCGACCATCTTCTTGGCCTTGGTGATCTTCTGGGTCGATTTGACCGAGACGATCCGCCCTTTGAGTTCCTTCAGACTGGCCATAAGTCCCGTCTTTTACCTTTTTTCCGTCATCCCGGCGAAGGCCGGGATCTCACCGTCGAGACCCCGGCCTTCGCCGGGGTGACGAGGTGGGTGGATTACGCGAAAATCTTGGCGAAGGCGTCGAGCGCCGCGACCAGGCTCTTCTTGGTGTCGTCGCCAAGGTCCTTGGTGTCGCGGATCGCCTTCAGCACGTCGGCATGGTCGCTACGCAGATAGGCGAGCATCGCCGCTTCGTAGCGCGACACGTCGGTCGTCGCGACATTGTCGAGATAGCCGTTGGTGCCGGCAAAGATCGACGCGGTCTGCTCTTCGAACGGCATCGGCTGGAACTGCGGCTGCTTCAAGAGCTGCGTCAGGCGCGCGCCGCGGTTCAGCAGCTTCTGCGTCGAGGCGTCGAGGTCCGAACCGAACTGCGCGAAGGCTTCCATTTCGCGATACTGTGCGAGCTCGAGCTTGATCGAGCCCGACACCTTCTTCATCGCCTTGGTCTGCGCGGCCGAGCCGACGCGGCTCACCGACAGGCCGACGTTGATCGCCGGACGGATACCCGCGTTGAACAGGTTGGTTTCGAGGAAGATCTGGCCGTCGGTGATCGAAATCACGTTGGTCGGGATGTACGCGGAAACGTCGCCCGCCTGCGTTTCAATGATCGGCAGCGCGGTGAGCGAGCCCGAGCCATTGTCGCTGTTCATCTTCGCGGCGCGCTCGAGCAGGCGGCTGTGGAGATAGAAAACGTCGCCCGGATAGGCTTCGCGGCCCGGCGGGCGGCGCAGCAGCAGCGACATCTGGCGATAGGCGACGGCCTGCTTCGACAGATCGTCATAGACGATCACGGCGTGCATGCCGTTGTCGCGGAAGAACTCGCCCATCGTCACGCCGGCGTAGGGCGCAAGATACTGGAGCGGCGCGGGTTCCGACGCAGTCGCGGCGACGACGATCGAATATTCCATCGCGCCATTTTCTTCGAGCTGGCGGACGATCTGCGCGACGGTCGAACGCTTCTGACCGACGGCGACGTAGATGCAGTACAGCTTCTTCGATTCGTCGTCGCCGGCGTTGACCTGCTTCTGGTTGATGAAGGTGTCGATCGCGACGGCGGTCTTGCCGGTCTGACGGTCGCCGATGATCAGTTCGCGCTGGCCGCGGCCGACGGGGACGAGTGCGTCGAGCGCCTTGAGGCCGGTCTGGACGGGTTCGTGAACCGAGGTGCGCGGGATGATGCCCGGCGCCTTGACTTCGACGCGCATGCGCTTGTCGGCCTTGATCGGGCCCTTGCCGTCGATCGGGTTGCCGAGGCCATCGACGACGCGGCCGAGCAGGCCCTTGCCGACGGGGACGTCGACGATCGTGCCGGTGCGCTTGACGGTGTCGCCTTCCTTGATCTCGCTGTCCGAGCCGAAGATCACGATGCCGACATTGTCGGCTTCGAGGTTGAGCGCCATGCCCTTCACGCCGTTGGCGAATTCGACCATCTCGCCGGCCTGGACATTGTCGAGGCCATAGACGCGGGCGATGCCGTCACCGACGGAGAGCACCGAACCGATTTCGCTGACCGTGGCGTCGGTCCCGAAATTGGCGATCTGGTCCTTGATGACCTTGCTGATTTCAGCGGCGCGGATTTCCATTATTCAGCCTTTCATCGGGCAATTGGGCGTCGGGCTTTTCAGCCCTTCATCGCCTGGGCGAAACTGTTGAGACGGGTACGGATGCTGCCGTCGATCAGCTGGCTGCCCAGCTGGACGACGAGGCCGCCGAGAATGGCGGGATCGACGGTGGTCGCGATCTTCACGTCGCGGCCGACACGGGTCTTGAGGTTGGCGGCGAGCGCTTTCAACTGCTCGGCGCTCAGCGGGTGGGCGCTGGTGACCTTGGCGGTCACTTCGCCGCGGTGCGCCGCGACGATCGCATGATAGGCGTCGATCATCGCGGGCAGATCGGCAAGGCGACGATTTTCGGCGAGCACGCCCAGGAATTTGGCGGTCAGCGAATCGAGCTTCAGCGCCTTGGCCACTGCCTCGATTGCCTTTTCGGCATCGCCGCGGGTGACGACGGGGCTCGAAATCAGGGCCGCCAGATCGGCCGAATCGGTCAGCGCGGTCTGCAGCGTCGCAAGGCTCGCCTGAACGCCGTCGATCGCCTTCGATTCGCTCGCCAGATCGAACAGCGCACTGGCATAGCGGCCCGCGAGGCCCGCCGTGATGTTGCCCTGAATGCCGCCGGAATTCTCCACGCGCGAAAGTCCTTCTCTACGATCCCGTGGGGGATTTGGTCGCGCGGTTTTCGGGGAAATTCGACGAACCACCCCCGCGCGAAGTCGCGGCGCGCCTAGCAACGATTCTGTTGCAATGCAAGGTGGGGGTGGGAGGAATCCGCTTCGCCTTCCGCCCCCCTTTGCGTCGCGCTTGTCGAAGCGCCCGACTTTCTCCAAACAGGTGCGAAACACGGATCGCGCTACGACAGGCGCGGCACGCACGGGAGAGGGCAAGGCCGATGGGCGAAATGATCCGCATGACGATGGACGATGGCGCGGAAATCGCTGTCTATCATGCGCCGGCAGAGGGCGAACGCCGCGGCGGTCTGGTGCTCGTCCAGGAAATCTTCGGAGTCACCGATCATATTCGCGAGCTGTGCGACGAATATGCCGCCGATGGCTATGAGGTGCTGAGCCCTGCGCTGTTCGACCGCGAGCATCCGGGGTTCGAAAGCGACTATTCGGGGCCGCAGTTCGAGCGCGCGGTTGAGCTGGCGCGCGAACTTCATCCGTTCGAGCAGAGCCTGAAGGATGCGCAGACGTGCATCGACGCCCTGAAAGGCGCCAAAATATCTGGGGGGCCGGTCTTCATCACCGGCTATTGCTACGGCGGGTCGGTCGCGTGGCGGATGGCACAGATCAGCCCCGATCTGGCCGCCGCTTCGTCCTATTACGGCAGCCTCGTCCCGACGATGTTCAAGGACGAGGCGCCGGGGTGCGCCGCCATCGCCCATTTCGGCCGCTTCGACGGCGGCATTCCGATGGAGGGGGTCGAGGCGCTGATCGCGCGCGATCATCCGACCGCGCAAATCTTCGTCTATGAGGCGGGCCACGGCTTCAACAGCGACCGCCGCAAGGATTATCACGAACCGAGCGCCGACCTCGCGCGGGACCGCACACTCATGCTGTTCAAGGCGTGCGGGGGATAGCAGACGCTGCCACCGCCCCGCGTCGCATCAGGGCGCTGGCTTTGCTCCCACCCCTGCCGCCGCCTTCTGGCATTGATAGACGAGCCGCTCGTTCGGGCTGGCTGGCAGCACGGCGCGAATCGCCTCCTGCTGCGTCGCGAGGCCAGCAAGCGCATCGGCGTCGGTGGTGCAGGCCTTCAGCGTGATTCCCGAACGCGCCTCGCGCGCCAGCTTCATCGTGTCGGCATCGAGCAGATAGCGGTCGACGCGGTAATCCTTCGCCGCCGGATCGATCGACGCGACGGTCACGGTCGCCTCCTCATTGGGCACCAGGATACGCTGCCAGCGGCCGTCGGCACCCATCGCATATTGGGTGCGGTCGTTGACGCAGCCGTTTGCAGCAATCGCGACGGGTACGTCGGTGGTCGACGACACGGTGATGCGGCTGCGGTCGGGGCGGATCGTGCAGAGATAATTGCCTTCGGCAAGCTTGCCACCGTCGGGCTTCGCCGTATCGGTCGTGCCACCTTCGACCGCGTCGAGCGCCGCGTGCGCATCGGGCCGCGTCGCAAAGAGCAGCGCCGCGAACAGCATCAGCGCCGCCCCGGCGCTCCCCGCGATCTTGGCGCCGCGCATATTCTTCTGATTGTAGAAGAGCAGCGCCGCCCCGGCGCCGAGCGCGCCGATCACGAACAGCACCCCGGCGAGCGCCATGCGGTTCTCACGCGCGGTCATCGCCGCTTCCTCGGCACGCGCGGCCTTGAGGTCATGGTCGAGCTTCGCCGCCTCGTCGCGCGCGGCATTGGCCTGCGCCAGCGCGCGCGCATCGGCTTCCAGCGCGGCGCGGTCGCGGGCGTCGGCCTCGGCCATCGTCAGGCACGGCGTTCCGACGCTCGCGAAACTCTGTCCGGCATCGCCCAGAAAGCGCGTCACCTCGCGCCCCGCGATCGCGAAGGCGAAGGGCGAATCGCCGTCGTCGGCGCGGGTGATGAAGGTGTTGATGCCGACGATGCGCCCGCAACTGTCGACGAGCGGCCCGCCCGAATTGCCGCGCGCGATCTTCGCCGTGTGGACATAGGTGGCGATGCCCTCGATCGCCTGGGTGTTCGACAGATTGCCCTCGCTCCGCACCGGACTGCGCGGGGTGATATAGTCGGTCGCGCTCTGCGCGGTCGCAAGGTCGACATTGCCCGGATAGCCGAGCGCGACGACCTCTGCCCCCGCCTCGAACGGCCCCGAATAGATGACCGCGGCGGGCACGCGCCCCTCGGTCATTTCGATGAGCGCCAGGTCGCGCTTGGTATCGATCGCGATCAGCTTGCCGGCGTAGCTCTTCTGCCCTTCGGAGGGGACGACGCCGAGCGCGACATTGTTCGGATATTTGGCCGCCGATTCGACGACATGGGCGTTGGTGAGGATACGCGTCGGCGAAATGGCGATGCCGCTGCCATGCCCGAAGCCGACCACCTCGCCATCGACCATCGCGACAGTGACGACGCGGACGACGCTGCGCGAAACCGCGCTGATATCGTCAGCGGCGCGGGCGGGAACCGCGAGGGCGACGAGGGCAAGCAGGGGGGCGAGGAAGCGTGCGAGAAGACGGGTCATGGCCGCGAACCTAGTCGCTGCGCGCGCGAAGGCAAGTTAGAGGTAGGGGCGCCACATCATCAGCCACGCCCCGGCGCTGCCGACCAGAATGACGAGCGCGCTCGTCGCCAGCAGTGCGGTCACGGCGGATCGCGCCGCGGGCTTGCTCCGCGCGCCGGTGCGCAGATAGAGTTCGGTCACGCCGAGCGGTAGCAGCGAGTTGGCGAAGGCCAGAAAGATGTCGAACGGGCCGTCCATCGCCGTGCCGATCCCCGCGCCGCCGGCCGCGATGCCCCATGCCATATAGCCGACGCGCATGAACCAGACCGCGCTCGCCACCGCGAACAGGCGCAGCGTCCAGCGCCGGTGGGCCGCAAACCGGCGCGCCCGCGCATCCCGCCATGCAAGCGCGCCGAAGAGAAGAATGAGCAGCGCATCGAGGCTGATCCCCACCGCGCCCGCCCAGTGCAGCCACGTTCCGCGGGCCCAGGTCAGCCAGAGCCCGCCGAGCGCGAGCACCAGGGCGCTGAGCAGATAGAGCCGGCCGTTCCAGCGGTGAACGGCGGGCCAGCGCCCCCGGATCGCCGGGATCAACTGCACCAGCCCGCCGAAGGTGATGACCGCCGCCATCAGGACATGCGCCGCGAAGAAGAGATTGCCGCCCGGATCGCCGGGCACAAAGCCCTTGATCAGCGGCTTGGCATTCCAGGCGGCGAAGTCGCCCGACAAGGACGGCGGGTAGTAGAAGAGCAGGATGAAGGCGGTGAAGAGCAGCTGGCCCGCCGCGATCGACAGGAAGCAGAAGGTTGCGGAAAGCCGGAGCCAGTCGCGCGGCGCCGCCCGCTTTCCGCCCGTCTGCGATAGGTCGATGGTTGCCATTCGAGAGTCTCCACTGTGATCCGTCGATGCAGGGGCATCTAAACTGTTGGTTTGATTGAAAAATTCAGTGGCGCGCGCATCGTCCGGCTTTGAGCGCAAGCATCGGGACGCATCGCCGCGCCTGGCATGACATATCGGCGAGCAGACAAAGGAGCCGCATATGACCTATCGAATGAGCTATCGAATTCAGGGGCTGGACCCCGCGCCTTTCGCCCCGCTTTTCGCGCTCGACGATGAGGCGCTGAGCGCGCGGAACGCCCGCCGCGTCATTGCCACCGCCGACCGCGGTTTTCCGTGCCGGGTCAGCCTGGAGGACGCAAGGGCGGGCGAGGAACTAGTACTGCTGCATCACCTCAGCCACGATGTCGCCACGCCCTATCGCAGCGCCTATGCCATCTATGTCCGGCGCGGCGCGGCGCGCACTATATGGCGCGACCGGACGCCGCCGGTGTTCGAGGGGCGCCCGCTCGCAATGCGCGCCTTTGGTGCCGACGGTATGCTGCAAACCGCGCGCCTCGCCGCGCCCGGCGAAGCCGACGCCGCAATCCGCGATCTGTTCGCCGACGCCGGCATCGCCTATATCGACGCCCATAACGCCGCGTACGGATGCTTCGCCGCGCGGATCGAGCGGGATGCGAGCGAGGGAGCCGAGCCATGAGCGCCGACAGCATGAGCGATGCCGATCGCTGGGCGGCGGTGCAGCGCCGCGACCGCGCGCTCGACGGGCGCTTCGTTACCGGCGTGCTGACGACGGGCATCTATTGCCGGCCGAGCTGCGCCGCGCGGCATCCGGCGCGCGCGAATGTCCGCTTCTTCGCCGACGGCACCGCGGCACGCGCCGCGGGGCTACGCCCGTGCAAGCGCTGCCTGCCCGACGATGTCGCGCGCGACGAAGGCGCCGTGATCGCCGCGATCGCCGCGATCAAGGGCAGCGAAGAGCCGCTCGCGCTCGCCGATCTTGCGGCGCGCACCGGCTATTCGCCGACCCATTTTCAGCGCGTCTTCACGCGCCACACCGGCCTGTCGCCAGCCGCCTATGCACGGGCGCTGCGCGAGGAGCGCGCCCGCGCGGCGTTGAGCGAGGCGGGGCGCGTGACCGACGCCATCTATGACGCGGGCTTTTCGGGGCCGTCGCGCTTTTACGACACGATGGAGGGACGCATGGGAATGACCGCTTCGGCATGGGTGAACGGCGGCAAGGGCGCGACGATTCACTGGGCGGTGGTATCGACGAGCCTTGGCGACATGCTCGTCGCAGCGACCGAAAAGGGCGTCTGCCGCCTCAGCTTTGCCGAAGGGCGCGACGCGCTCGAGGCGCGCTTCCCCGCCGCCGAACTGGTCGAAGGCGGTGCCGATTTCACGGCGCTGCTGCAGCAGGTGATCGATGCGGTCGAGGCGCCGGCGGCCGGTTTCGACCATATTCCGATCGATGTGAAGGGCACCGCCTTTCAGGAAGCGGTCTGGCGCGAACTGCGCAAGATACCGGCGGGCGAGACGCGCAGCTACGCCGACATCGCCGCCGCGGTCGGCAAGCCCAAGGCGGTGCGCGCCGCGGGCAGCGCCAATGGTGCGAATAATGTCGCGGTCCTCATCCCGTGCCACCGCGTCGTGCGCAGCGACGGCTCGCTCGGCGGCTATGCCTATGGCTTGCCGATCAAGCGTGAACTTCTGAAGCGCGAAGAGATGTGAGATGAGAAGCATCGGCCGCGCCTCGAAGACGCGGCCGACGTGTGGACTTTCCGTCCTATTTCCCTTCGTCTTCGTCTTGTTTGGCGAAGATCGCGGCCATGGTCGTGCGCGCGTCCTGAATCTGGCCGGCGTCGATTGCGTCGACTACCTCTGCAACCTTGTTCGCTTCCGCCTGCTTGTGGCTTGAGAAGGCGAGCGGGGCCAGCACCGAACGTGCAAGCTTGCCCTTGTTTTCATCGAGCAACTGGCGCGCCAGGACGAGACGGTACCCATCGTCATAGGACGAATAGTCGAACACGCTTTCCAGCGCGATGAGCGCAGGTTCGGGGATCGCTTCCCGTGCCTGGTAGTAGGTCATGTAATAGCCAATAGCTGCCCGGGGGTCCTTGGGGTCCAGCCGATACGCCTCGGTGAACCAGGGCCGCGCCTGCGCGTACACGGCGTTGTCCTTCTCCTTTTTGGCGCGTGCCATGAACATGTTGCCCATCAGCACATTGGCTTCCTGCGATTCGGGGGCGATCACAAGCGCGCGTTTCAGCGCTGCTTCCGCCTTCGCGAATTCGCCTGCGTCGGTATAGGCTTCGGCCGTGATCAGCTGCACCGCCAGATTGTCGCTATACTGGCGATCCTTTCCATCGACCTCGTCTACGACCTGTTGAGCTTCACGCTTGGATACGCCCCGCTCGCTGCGAATATGGGCGCGCATCACGGCTTCTTCACCTGCCGTCAGCTGACGCATCACGACCTTGGGAGCGACATAATGGGCGGGCTTCACGTCCATCGTGGGGAACGGTCCGCCCTTATATTTGCGAAGTTCGCCCTGCAGCTTGTCGAGGTCGCCGAAGATGCGCTTCGCAGCGGTAAGGCTGTCCTCACCGGCATTCAGCGCCTTCAGATAGGCGGCCAGTTGCCCCCGGCGCTCGGGGTTGAAATTCAGATAGTGGGCGAGCAACCATCCGAACGAGTAGGATTGGTAGAGATCCTGCCCGTCGAGCCGTTTGTTATGATCGAACAGACGGGTCAGGCGGACGTCGGACAGCGCGAAAAGAGCTTCGCCGCGATGTTGCGGGACGTTGCCGATCCGGAAGGTGCCATCGTCGAACAGTTCGAGCGTGCCGTAAAGTTCGGCGAAGCCCTCAAGGTACCAGTGCGGATAGCTGGTGCTGAAATTCTGCAGCATGAAATGATGAACATATTCGTGGAACAAGATGCGCGCCGGCGTCAACTCGGTCTTTTCGCGCAGCGCCCGCCGATCAAGGTTGCGGTCGAAGCGGTCGCTGTCGTCATCCTTGGCCGGCACGAAAGATACTGCATTCCCGGCACGCGGAATATAGAAGCCTGCGACCTGCGAACTGCCCGCGAGTCGGCCGATATCGTCGGTGCTGCCGAAGCGATAAACTCGCACCTTGTTCGATTCGCCGACCTCCGGACCCGGCACGGCAAGCCCCTGCATATAGCGCAACGCATTGTCGAAGCGTTCGAGCTCGGTCGCGAATCGTTGGGTGTCCTCTTTGCTGCTTTCGGACACGATGATGAAGTGACTGGTCTCCGCTTCCCACCATTCGGCGTGCGCGATGCTTGCCGATACCAGCGTGACGAGAAAGGCTCCGGCGCGCAGAGCCCTGTTGAATAATGTAATCACCTTGTATTCCCCCGGTTTTCGATGCGTCACTATAACAATGCGCCGTTCCGCTTCAACAGCCTGTCGAAAGGATGACACAATGACCGTTGCCGACGAAAGCATTGCCCGTTTCCGCGCTCTTCACATTCCCGGCGACCCGCTGATTCTGGTCAATATCTGGGATGCCGGCAGCGCGAAGGCGGTAGCCGCGGCAGGTGCCAAAGCGATCGCAACCGGAAGTTACGGCGTGGCGGGTGCGCAGGGGCGCGCCGATGGCGAGGATTTTCCGCTCGCCGATGTGTTCAAGAATCTCGCGCGCATCCTGTCGGTCACCGACCTGCCGGTCACGATCGACATGGAATCGGGCTATGGTGACGATCCTGCCAGCGTCGGCGCCTCGGTCGCGCAGGCAAGGGCTGCGGGCGCGGCGGGGATCAATATGGAGGACCGGCTGCCCGGCCGGAACGATCTGCTCCCGATCGCGGAGGCGCAGGCGCGCTACCGTGCCGCGGCCGATACCGGCATTTTCGTAAACGCCCGCTGCGATGTCTTTCGCGGCGCCGATGCGGCGAAGGACGGCGAACGGCTTGTCGCCGCCGTGATCGAGCGCGCGCGCGCCTATGCCGATGCCGGCGCGGGGTCGCTGTTCGTCCCCTTCCTTGGCGATCCGCGCTGCATCGGCGCGATCTGCGAGGCGTCGCCGCTACCGGTCAATATCCTGCGCGCCAAGGCGGGGCCGACCCATGCCGAACTGGCGGCGCTCGGCGTCGCGCGGATCAGCCACGGGCATCAGCCGTGGGCGGCGGCGATGGCGTGGCTGACCGGTCAGGCGCAGCAGGTGCTGGGCGGCGCCGAACCCGATTATTGAGCGGCCGTTGCGGGCCGCGCGACGGCGTACATTTCCTTTGCCATCGTCTTGGTGAGCGCCCAGCGATCGTCGCCTTCCTTGTAGAGATCGAAGTGGGTGCGGCCGGGAACGAAGCGGAAGCTCGCCTTGGCGCCCAGGCCGTCGAGGACGGCCTTCAGCCGCTCGGCTGACTGGTTGAGATAAAAAGTGTCCGCAGTGCCGACGGTCAGATGAATCTTGCCGTCGAGGTCGGGTTTGAGCCGGGCCCAGTCGCGCGCGATGATATGCGCGATGTCATAATGATCGCGCCAATAGGTGACGACGGTGGGGTCGATCTTGCCGGTTGCGCGATCGAACATCGGGCAGGGGCGTCCATTGGGACATTTGGGCGAAAAGACCCAGTCGAAGCTTGCAAGCTGTCCGCCATAGGGACCGAGTACCGCCTCGAGCCGGGCGAACTGGCGAAAGGTCGCGACGACCTTGCCGTCGTCGCGAACGAGTGGCCGGTCTTTGCCGTCGCTGCCCGCATAGGCATTGGCGGCAGGCGCATAGAGGTCGATATTCGTGAAATCGTGAAAGTCGCTCGGGTCGGGCGCGGTCGGCCAGCTTCCGCCGAACAGCTTGGGATAGGCGATCTGCAACCAGAGCGTCGACCAGCCGCCCGAACTGTGTCCGGTCAGGAAACGGCCTGACGGACGGGCGTCCATGCGATATTTCGCCTCCAGCGCGGGGATTGCCTCGGTCGTCAGCGCCGTACCCCACGGGCCGTTGTTGGCCGAATCGGCAAATTCGTGCGTCCCGGTCGCGATATGATGGTCGAGGAAAACCCAGATCATCGAGGGCAGCTCGCCCTTCGCCATCATCGCGGCGGTGCGCGCGGCGCTTGCCCGCGCGCTGTCGTTCGTGCTGCCGAAACCGCCGTCCGAATAGACGGTGGGATAGGTGTCGCCGCCGCTGGCATAGCCCGGCGGCAAGGCGACCCATCCCTCGATCGCGGTATTGCGTCCCCAGAAACGCGAGAGGGCGGTGCTGTGCACCGAAAGCGGCTCGACCGACGTCAGCCCGGGTTCGATACCCGCCCGCGCCTCCGGCGAAAGTGCGGCAAGCCAGGCTGCAAAATCCTGCCCTGCGATCTCGCGGTCGAGCGACAAGGTCGGCACCGGCCCCGGCAGGCGGGCTTCGACGACGGGTGAGACCAGATCGCCCGCGCCGCGTCCGCCATAGTTATAATCATGGTTGCGGTCGAACACCGCCTGGATGCGATAGGTGCCCGGCGCCAGCGTCGACCAGGCGGCCGGAAAGGCATCGACGTCGGTGCCGACGATTGCGGTCCGGCCCGGCTTGAGGCTGCTCACCTCGATCGCCGCGATCGCCGTGCCGGTCGGCTCGAACGGCGACGTGTCGACCGCGTCCTGGGGTTTTGTGCCGGGCTCGACCTTTTGAGCAAAGACGATCAGGCGCCCGCTGTCATCATCGCCGAGATCTTTGGGCGTGATGACCGGAACCGCGATCGGCTCGGCAAGAAGCGGCGTGGCGCCGACGGCAACGAGGCCGGTGGCGAGGGCGAGCGCAAGGCGCAGGGTCGAGCGGGACATGACCAAGGTCTAGCCCCAATGTCGGCCCTGTAAATGCCGATTCGCCTCAAACGAAACTATAGGGATCGACGTCGATCGCCAGCCGCACTTTGGTCGGCCAGTCGATGCGGCTGATCCAGTCGCGGATCGCGCCCTGCAGGTCGAAGCTGCGCGGCGCGTGGAGGAGGAGGCGGAAGCGGTGGCGGCCGCGCAGCATCGCGAGCGGCGCGGGCGCCGGCCCATAGATAGCGAGGCCGTCGGCGACGGGCGCCTTTTCGCCCAGCCGCTGCGCGACACCGCGCGCGATCTCGATATCCTCGGACGAGATGACGAGCGCGGCGAAGCGGCCGTAGGGCGGCGCCCCGGCGAATTTGCGCGCCGCTGCTTCGGCGGCATAAAAGCCTTCGCGATCGTTGGCGACGAGCGCCGCCATCACCGGCGCGTCGGGTACGCGCGTCTGGATCAGCACCTCGCCGGGCTTCACGCCGCGCCCCGCGCGTCCCGCGACCTGTGCGATCTGCTGGAAGGTCCGCTCCGCGGCGCGCAGATCGCCGCCGTCGAGGCCGAGGTCGGCGTCGACCACCCCGACGAGCGTGAGATTGGGGAAATGATAGCCCTTGGTCACGAGCTGGGTGCCGATGATGATATCGACGAGTCCATCCTCGACCGCCTCGACGAACTCGGCCGCCTTCGCGGGCGACCCCAGGGTGTCGCTGGTGACGATCGCGGTGCGCGCCTCAGGAAAGCGTAAGCTCACCTCGTCGGCAACGCGCTCGACGCCGGGGCCGCATGCGACAAGGCTGTCCTCGTCCTCGCATTCGGGGCAGAGCCGCGGCGGCGGCATCACATGACCGCAATGGTGGCAGGCGAGGCGGTGGACGAGCCGGTGTTCGACCATCCAAGCGGTGCAGTTCGGGCACTGGATGCGGTGGCCGCAGGTGCGGCACAGCGTCAGCGGCGCAAAGCCGCGGCGGTTCAGGAAAAGCAGGCTCTGCTCGCCCTTCTGCAACCGGTCGGCGAGTGCGTCGACGAGCGGCGGCGCGAGCCAGCGGCCGCGATCGGGCGGATCCTGCCGCATGTCGATTGCGGCAAGATCGGGCAGCGTCGCGCCGCCAAAGCGGGCGGGGAGCACAATGTGGCGATAGCGTCCGGCCTCGACCTGCGCCAGGCTTTCGAGCGCGGGGGTCGCGCTCGCAAGGATCACCGGCAAGCCTTCGAAATGGCCGCGCATCACCGCGACGTCGCGCGCGTGATAATGGACGCCATCCTCTTGCTTGAAGCTGGTTTCATGCGCCTCGTCGACGACGATGACGCCCAGATTGGCATAGGGCAGGAACAGTGCCGACCGTGCGCCGACGACGATCTTCGCCTCGCCGCTTGCGATCGCGTGCCAGGCGCGCCGCCGCTCGACCGACCGCAGCCCGCTGTGCCACGCCACCGGCTCGCAGCCGAAACGCGCCGCGAAACGCGTCAGCATCGGTTCGGTGAGTGCGATTTCCGGGAGCAGGACCAACGCCTGCCTGCCCGCGTCGATGGCGGCGGCAATCGCTTCCATATAGACTTCGGTCTTGCCCGATCCGGTGACGCCGTCGAGCAGCAGCGTCTCGAACCCGCGGGCGGCGACGGCGTCGCGCAATTGCCCGGCAGCGGCCGCCTGTTCGACCGAGAGGTCGGGCGGCGCGAATGCAGAGTCGGGCTCCGGATAGGGCTGATCGGCCGACACGCTCACCGCCTCGAGCGCGCCCGTCTGGACGAGGCCACGGATCACCGCCTCGCTGACTTCGCCCAGCGCCGCGAGTTCGCGCACAATGCCCTGCCGTGCGCCGATCTTTTCGAGCGCAACGGTGCGTTGTGGCGTCATCCGCGCCGGTCGTTCGCCCGTCGCACGATATTCGACGATGGGGCGCCGCGCGTCGGCAAAGGCGGCGCCGGGCAGAACCATGCGCAGCACCGATCCAGGGGGTGCGAGATAATAGTCGCTCGTCCACTCGACGAGGCGGCGCAGCGGCGCGCGGATCGGCGGCACCGGCACCACCTCGAACAAATTGCGCAGGCGGTTGTCGCCGACGGGTTCGGGGGCGCCGAAGCTTTCATCCTCCCACACCACGCCGCCCAGCCGCCGCGGGCCGAGCGGCGCGACGACGACGCTGCCGAGCGGCGCGTCGCTACCGTGCGGGATGCGATAGTCGAGCGGGCCGAGGGCGGCGGTCAGAAGGAGGACGCGGGCACGGGTCATGGAAGCGACGACGATATAGGAGCGCGGCGAAAATAGGAAAGCGCGCTATGCCCCGCCGAGCCGATATCCGTTTCCGACCCGCGTCGGCGGATCACATCGCCTTGATATAGTCGACCATCTGGCCGACCACGGTTCCCCAGCCTTCGTGGAAGCCCATTTCCTCATGCTTCTGGCGCGCGGCGCTGTCGCCGTGGACCGCGACCGCGCGATAGAGCGTGCTGTCGCCCTGCGGCGTCAGGAACAGGCCGGCGGTGAAGAAGGGCGCGGGCGCGGGGCGGAAGCCGGGGAGCAGCGTGTCGGTGAAGATCAGCCGTTCGCCCGGCACGACTTCCAGATAGCAGCCGCTGTTGGGAAACTCCTCACCCTCGGGCGAGCGCATCGTCGTGCTGAAGACGCCGCCGGGGCGCAGGTCCATCTCGCAGGCGGTGACCGTCCAGGGCTTCGGCACGAACCAGTGCACCAGATGCTCGGGTGTGGTCCAGACCTTCCACACAAGGTCGGCGGGCACGTCGATCACGCGTTCGAGGACAAGGTCGAGGTCGGGATCGACCGGGCTGAGCGGAAAGGTCATTCGGGGGTCTCCTTCTTGTTTTTGAGCGAGAGCAGATAGGTATCCATGCGGTCGAGCCGGCCTTCCCACAGGCGGCGCTGGGTCGCGAGCCAGTCCTCGGCCAGCCGCAGCCGGTCGGGGGCAAGGCTGTAGGTGCGGACCCGGCCATGCTTGCGCGAATGGACGAGGCCGCAGCCTTCGAGCACCTTGAGGTGCGCGAGAAAGGAGGGGAGCGCCATCGGGTGGTGCGCCGCAAGTTCGCTGACCGACGCCGGTCGTTCGCCCAGCCGTTCGAGAACCTGCCGCCGTGTCGGGTCGGCGAGGGCGCGGAAGATGCCGTCGATCATCGCCGGTTCGGGCGCAATCGGGGCGTCGGGCCGGATGGTCGACATCGCAGTCTCCTTTCGCCAACCCTCTTAGAGCGCTCCAATAGTTAGGTCAATGCCTAACTATTGGAGCGCCGCAATATGGCGCGCGATCGCGGGCGGAGCGGGGGGTCAGGCGGTGGCGATGCGGCGCGGTCGGGCGCGGGCGGGCTTCGGCCGCCGGAACCAGAAGGTCCACACCGCCAAGCTGCCGAGCATCGCCATCGTCAGCCCCGACAAGGTCATGACGATGCGATAGCCGAGCCCGCCGACCTTGGCGGCGTGCAGCGGATAGGCCTTGTTGAACGCCTGTGCGGCGGGCGCCATGGCGAGCGCGTCGCGCGCACCCAGCAGCCGGCCCGTCTGCGCATCGAACCACAGCGTCGAGCGGCCGTTGGGAAGCCATTCGGCCTGCCGGCGCATCCGCAGCGAAATCGGATCGCCCGCCTTGCGCGGCAGGCTGAGGATGCGGAACTCGCCGTCGGGAAAGCGGCGGCGCGCTTCGGCGAGCATCGCCGCATAATCGGGCCTCGCGGCGAGCGGGCCGCCCTTATATTTGGGCGGTGCCATCGACTTCTCCGCTGCGGCAATCGAACCGAAGGGCGCGACGACCGCCATTGCGAAGGGGCGGAAGATCATCATCGTCCCGGTGACGACCGACAGAAGCAACAGCGGCGCCATCACGATCCCCAGGTCGCGGTGATGCGTGACGATCGCCGGCCGGCTCATCCGCTTGGGCCACAGGCGCAGACGGAAGGTCCGGCGCGTCCGCCACCACAGGATGACGCCCGACACGATGAAGAACAGCCCGCACAGGCCCGCGATGCCGATCACCCACTCGCCGCTGTCGCCGGCGAAGAGATGGTGATGGAAATCGAAGATCCACAGCTCGGGCCGCTCCCATTGGCTCGCCCAGCGGGTGACGATCTGCCCCGTCTGGTCGGCATAGGCACCGGCGCCTTCGCCGAAACGGGTCTGGTGGAGGCCAAAGCCGTCGCGGGCATAGATGATGCCCTGCGCGCCCGGCTGCGCCATGATCGCCTCGGTCGCCCGCGTCACGCTGCCAAGGTCGCTGCGCAGCGGGTCGCCGCTATGCGGCAGCCCGATCCACGCATCCTTGTGGACGAGGATCGCGCCGGTGAGGCCCAGCAGGCCAAGCACCAGTCCGATCAGCCCGCCGGTCCAGCGGTGCAGCGTGTCGAGCAACTGCATCAGAAGCGATAATCCCAACCGAGGGTGAAGGTGCGACCGCGGCCGGCGAAGTTGAAGAAATTATCGGTCGGCCGCTGGGTGTCGCTCGCATAGGCGATATACTGCCGGTCGAACAGATTCTGCACCGCCAGGCTGATGCCGCCGATCCGCGTCTGGTAGCGCAGGAAGGCGTCGGTCAGATTATAGCCCTCGAAATCGTTCCGCGGGTCGCGCATCGGGCCGGTGAAACTGCGCGCAAGATAGAATTGCGTCTGGACGCGCGCCGACAGTGGCCCCTTGGCGTAGCTGGCGGCCAGGTTCAGCCGGTCGGGCGAGATATTCGCACCGTCGAGGTCGGTTTCGACGATGTCGTCGCCGTCGGCATCATATTTGCCGTCGAGATGGGCATAGCCTGCCGAGACGGTCAGGCCGTCGATCGGCAGCTTGACCGCCAGATTGATCTCCAGCCCCTCGATCGCGACGCGCTGGCGCAGCACGTCGAAAATGCCGTCGGGCCGGGCGACGAGCAATTGCCCTTCCTTGCTCGACGACCAGAAATAGGTCGCACTCGCATCGAGCGGGCCGCGCTTCACCTCGACGCCGATCTCGCGATTGTTCGATACGATCGGACGGATGTTCAGGAAATTGTCGATCTCGACCCCCGGCGTGCTCACCGCGCGGGTGATGCGGCCGACGTCGGGGGCGGTATAGCCTTCGGCATAGCTCGCATAGGCGCGGATGCCGGGGACCGGCTCGATGATCACCCCGCCGTTCAGCAGCACGTCGTCGAAACTCGGGCTGCCGCCCTTGACGAAGGTGCGGCCGGCGCTCGCGAGCGTGGTATAATCGTCGATGCTGATCTTCACATTTTCGTAGCGCGCTCCGCCGGCCACGCGGACGAGGCCGTCGAACAATTTGAGATTGGCCTGTCCGAACGGAGCGAAGCTGCGGAAATCGGTCGGCGGCACCCAGACGCGGTCGGTGGCGATCAGCCGCTGCTCGGTCGAATCCCACAGCGCGTCGAAACCGGCGATCAGCGTCAGTGCCTCGAAACCGGGCACCGCACGCTCATAGCTGAGCTTGGCGCCATATTTGCGGCTGCGGTTCTGCGATTGATCGAACAGCGTTCCGACCGGCGCGATCTGGACGTCCTGGAAGGTCGCGATCGGATTGGGTTCGCCGCCGAAGGTGTCGCGGGTGCGGTTCCAGAAAATCTGGCCGACGAAATTCCCGCCGCCAAGGTTGCTGTCGGTCAACGACAGCGCCAGGCTTTCGGTGCGGCTCGCGGCGGGATCGCCGGGCGGGGTGCCGCGCGCAGCGCTGGTCGGCAGGCCGGTCGCACGATTGCCTGCCACCGCGACATAATCGCCGTCGCCTTTCAATTCGTAACGGCTGGCGATCAGGTCGAGCCGCATCGTATCGGTGACCTCGTAGCCAAAGCGCCCGAACAGCGAGAGCGTCTTGGAATCCTGCGTCTCGCCCTGCGTAAGATTGATCCCGACCGGACTGCCTTCGCCGTCGCGAAAGATGCCGCGCACCTCATAGGCGGCGCCAACCGACGCGTCGAAGCGACCGGCCCGATACTGGATCAGCCCCGCCGCCTTGCCGCCCATGCCGGCTTCGGAAAATTCGTCGTCGGCGGTGCCCTGCAGCAGCAGTCGGCCGCTGACGCCTTCGGTCTTCGGCGCACCGACCGTCACCTGATTGACGATACCGCCGGTGCCGCCGATCCCCTGCAGCGCGTTCGAACCGTAAATGACCTCGACCCGGTCGATGAAGAAGCCATCGATGGTGAAGCCGTCGCGGCTGCCGTCGCGCAGCGGGGTCGATTGCGGAATGCCATTGATCGCATAGAGCGGCGAGCGCCCGCGCAACGTCTCACCGGCGCCCGACAATTTCTGACGCGTCGGCGAAAAGCTGGGGGTCAGCGTTGCGACCGCGTCGGTGACCGATCCCGAAATCAGCACCTGCTGGTCGAGCGCCTCCTTGCCGATGACATCGACCGTCAGTGGCAGGGCGTTGGGCGGCAGGATCGTGCGCGCCGCGGTGACGACGATATTATCCTCGCCCTTCGTGTCGGGCGCCGCGGTCTGCGCGAGCGCGGGGGAGGAAAGCGCGGTGCAGGCCAGCGCCGCGGCGACAATTTTGCGAATCATTCTCAACTCCTGTTGAGCAGGCCGCTAGTGCGACTGATTCGCAAATGCAAGGGGTTTCAGAAAGCGACTTGGTCGGTCGCCTCTATCCGGTGGTGCGTGCGACCGCGACCGACGGTTGCGCGGCCAGCGGCAGGGCACCCGCGATCGCCGCGCCGGTCCGGATCAACCCGCCAGCACCTTGGCCATCATCCGCTCTTCCTTGGCGATCCACGGTGCCATGCTCGGGCGCGACAGGATCGCCTCGCTCCACGCGGCGATTTTGGGATAGGTGGCGGCGTCGATCGTTATGCCGCAGTGGCGGACATTGACCAGCGGCGACACTGCCGCCAGATCGGCGAGGGTCAGCCGGTCGCCGACCAGATAACCCGACGCCGGGATCGCGCTTTCCAGATAGGCGAGCAATTTGGGCAGTTCCTCGGCTTCGGCTTCGGCGGCGGCGGCGAGGTCGCCTTCGCGGCCCAGGAATTTGGGGGCGACGATACGGTTGAAGAACATCTTGCCGCCGCAGGCCGCGAACACGGTGTCGCCGAACTCGTCCCACCACACGGTGCGGCCGCGCGCTTCGGGGTCGGCGGGGATCAGCGCCGGCTCGGGATATTTCGCTTCGAGATAGTGGATGATCGCGCTCGAATCGGCGAGCAGGAAGCCGTTGTCGTCGATCGCCGGCATCTTGCCGAGCGGCGATGCGGCGCGAAAGCCGGGATCGGGATCGCCGATGCCGACGCCCTTGAGTTCGAAATCGAGGCCCTTTTCGCCCAGAAAACCCAGCAATTTGCGCACGAAAGGCGATACGATCGACCCGTAGACTATCATCTTGGCATCCTCCTGTTTCCTGCCCGAACATAGGCGGTCGGTTGCTCGCTGCAACCTGTTCGATGATTACACCGATGCGCAACAAATGCTTCTTGCTATCGGTCGCTTGGCATGCTCCTATTTGTGACAGAGGGGGGCGCTGCTACGGCAGCAATCATCAGGATAAGTGTAATGCGCCCTTCGCTCTGGGCAGATCGGCTGATGGCCCTTTCGGTCCGCTTCGTCGGGCTCGGCATTCTTGCAGCCGCGCTGGCGGCGGCGGTCGCCAGCTTCTTCTACAACAAGGCGCAGGAAGACGAGCAGGCGACCCGCGTCGCGATGCAGGTGAACGTCCGGCTGCGCGATCAGCTCGCGGTGCTCGAAGGGGTGCGCGCGCTCTATCAGTCGGACAAGGCGGCGAGCGGGCCGGGGGTTCGCGCCTTCCTCGCGGCGCTGCGGCCGCAGGTGCGCGCGCCGGGGATGCAGGGGGTGGGCATCGCGGTCGCGATCCAGCAGGACACTCCCGCCGCGGCCGAGGCGCAGCTGCGCGAAAATTACGGCAGAGAGATCAAGGTCTGGCCGCGGACAAGTGAGCCGATCGGCTTTCCCATCGTCCTTGTCGAACCCGACAATGATCGCAACCGCGGGGCGCTCGGCTACGACATGTACAGCGAACCGATCCGGCGCGAGGCGATGCGCCGCGCCTGGCAGACCGGCCAGCCGGCAGCGAGCGGGATCGTCGAACTGATCCAGGAGCGTAATGCGCAGCATAAACAGCCGGGCTTCCTGATCTATGTGCCCGTCTACGCCAACCCGCCGGTGGCTGCGGACGCGGCGCCGTCGGCGGTACCGCCGCCCTCGCCCGCGCAACCGATCGAGGCCTTTGTCTACGCGCCGTTCCGCATCGAGAATCTGATGCGCGCGGTGCTCGGCAATCAGCTCGACGCGATCGACGGGATCGAGGTTTATGCCGGCGAAGGGCCGTCGGCGCCGCTCGTCTTCCGTCACGGCAAGGTCGGCTGGGACGCGCATCAAGAGGTGCTTCGCGTTGCCGATCGCCGCTGGACGATGCGGCTGTCCTATGGCCGTTTCATCGACCGGCTGGGCCGTCCGCTCGCCATTCTGTTTTTCGGCATCGCGCTCGCCTGGCTCGCGGTGCAGTTGCACCGCCTGCAGCACCGCCGCCTCGGCGCGGCGCAGGCGCTCGCCGACGAAAGGACGCGCCATGCCGAGGATCGCGAACTGATGATGGGCGAAATGGCGCACCGCATGAAAAACGCCTTCGCGCGTATCGGTGCGCTCGCGCGGATCACGCTGCGCGAGGTCGACAGTCTGGAGGCGTTCGAGGCGAAGTTCGACGGGCGGCTGCGCGCGCTGTCCGATTCGAAGCAGATGCTCGTCACCGGCGCGGTCGATACGGTCGACCTCGGCCGCATCGTCCGGCGCGAACTGGACATTGCGGGCTGGGACGCACAGCGGCTTGCCGCGATCGAAGGGCCCGACGTGCGGCTTGACGAAGAGGGCGCGCAGGCTATTGCCCTTGCCGTGCACGAACTGGTGACCAACAGCGTCAAATATGGCGCGCTCGGCGGGAAGGGCGACCTTGCGGTCGGCTGGCGCCGCGACGGCGGCGATGTCGAGCTGTCGTGGATCGAAAGCGGCCTCCCCGAAACCCCGCACATCGAAAGCGAAAGCTTCGGAACCCAGTTCATCCGCTCGCTGATCGAACGCCAGCTCAAGGGCCAATGGACCCGCGCTGCCGCCGATCACGGCCTGTCGATCGTCATCCGCTGGCCCGATCGTGTCGCCACCGCCTGATCCGCGCTGGCATATCTGGATCGATCGCGGCGGCACCTTCACCGACGTCGTCGCGCGCTCGCCGGCGGGGGCGGTCGTCACTTCCAAATATCTTTCCGAAGACCCGGCGCGTCCCGGCGACGCGGCGGTGGGTGCGATCCGCGACCTGACCGGCGCCGGGACAGGCGCGCTGCCGCCGCTCGCGGTGCGCATGGGATCGACCGTTGCGACCAACGCGCTGCTCGAACGCAAGGGCGCGCCGACCCTGCTCGCGATCACGCGCGGCTTCGGCGATGCGCTGACCATCGGCTATCAGGATCGTCCCGACCTGTTCGCGCGCCGGCTCGACCGCACGCCGCCGCCGCACGCCCAAGTTGCCGAAATTGCCGAGCGCGTCGGTCCCGACGGCGAGTTGCTGATCCCGCTCGACGAAGACGCCGCGCGCGCCGCGCTGCAAAAGGCGCGCGCGGACGGCATCGACAGCATCGCGATCATATTGATGCACGGCTATCGCTACCCCGCGCACGAACGGCGCCTGGCAGAGATCGCCGCCGAACTCGGCTTCGCGCAGATTTCGGTCAGCCATGAAGTGAGCGCGCTGATCAAGCTGGTCGGGCGCGGCGACACGACGCTTGCCGACGCCTATCTGTCGCCGGTGCTGCGCCACTATGTCGGCCAGTTCTGCGCCCAACTTGGCGACGATAGCCGTCCGCAGTTCATGAAAAGCTCGGGCGGGCTCGCGTCGGCCGCGGCGTTCCACGGCCGCGATGCGATTCTTTCGGGCCCCGCGGGCGGCATCGTCGGCATGGTCGGCAGCGCCGCGCCACTGGGCGAGGATCGCCTCATCGGCTTCGACATGGGCGGCACCTCGACCGACGTCAGCCATTATGCCGGGCGGCTCGAACGCGATAACGAAAGCATCGTCGCGGGCACGCGCATCCGGGCGCCGATGCTGCGTATCCACACCGTCGCCGCCGGGGGCGGTTCGATCTGCCGCTGGGATGGTGCGCGCCTGCTCGTCGGCCCCGAAAGCGCGGGCGCCAATCCCGGCCCCGCCGCTTATGGTCGCGGCGGTCCGTTGACCGTCACCGACTGCAACGTGCTGCTCGGCAAGATTCAGCCCGACCATTTCCCCAGGCTCTTCGGTCCCGCGGGCGACCAGCCACTCGATCGCGCCATCGTCGCCGAAAAATTCGCCGCCATGGCGGCCGAAGTCGGCGACATCACGCCCGAGGCGCTTGCCGAAGGGCTGCTCGCGATCGCGGTTCAGCAGATGGCGAATGCGATCAAGCGCATCACCATCGCGCGCGGGCATGATGTGAGCCAAGGCTATCATCTCGTCGGCTTCGGGGGCGCCGCGGGGCAGCATGTGTGCCTCGTCGCCGACGCATTGGGGATCGACCGGATCCTGCTCCACCCGCTTGCCGGGGTGTTGTCAGCCTATGGTATGGGCCTTGCGCGCCCATCGGCGATCCGCGAGCGCACGCTTGCGCTGCCGCTCGGCGCGGGCTGCGTCGAGCCGATGCACCGCGCGGAGGCCGAACTTTTCGCTCAGGCCCGCGGCGATCTTGCGCCCGACGTAAGGGTCACGCACGAAACCCTGCTGTTCGTGCGTCTTGCCGACAGCGACAATGCGATCGAGCTGCCGACCGGAGATCCCGCCGTGGTGCGTGCCGCCTTTGTCGATGCCTTCCGCGCACGCTTCGGCTATGCGCCGCACGACGATCTGGTCGTCGATCGCATCCGTGTCGAACTGACCGAAGCGGGCGACGCGCCCGCGGCCCTGCCGGCACCCGCGCCAGAGGCCGAGGTGGAGGCAGAAACCGTCACCGCCTGGCTCGCGGGTGGACCCTGCGCCGTCCCCCTCCATCAGCGCAGCGCGCTTGCCCCCGGCCGCCGCATCGCGGGCCCCGCGATCATCGTTGATCCGCTGTCGACGACCGTCGTCGAACCCGGCTGGACCGCAACGGTCGAGCCCGAGGGGACACTGCGGCTCGCAAAGCCATCGGCGATCCGTCCCGTCGCCTCGCCATCGCAAGGGGGCGGTGACGATCTGGGCGCACCCGATCCCGTCCGCCTCGAAATCTTCAACAGCCTGTTCATGGCGATTGCCGAGGAAATGGGCGGCGCGCTTCAGCACAGCGCTTCGTCGATCAATATTCGCGAACGGCTCGATTTTTCCTGCGCGCTGTTCGATGGCGAAGGGCGACTCGTCGCCAATGCGCCGCACATGCCGGTGCATCTGGGGTCGATGGGCGAAAGCGTGCGGACCATCCTGCGCCAGCGCGGACCCGGCCCCGACGGGCGTCCGCGCGACGGGCGCGGCATCCGGCGCGGCGACGCCTATGCGCTCAACGCTCCCTATGACGGCGGCACCCATCTGCCCGACATCACCGTCATCATGCCGGTGTTCGTCGATAGCGAAGCCGATGCCCCCGTCTTTTTCGTCGCGGCGCGGGGCCATCACGCCGATCTCGGCGGGATCGCGCCCGGATCGATGCCGCCGGGCAGCCGCAATATCGAGGAAGAAGGCATCATCTTCGACAATATGCTGATCGTCGACGACGGCCATTTCCGCGACGCCGCCGTGCAGGAGCATCTGACTGCAGGCGACCTGCCGGCGCGCAACCCGGCGCTCAACATCGCCGATCTGAAGGCGCAGGTCGCCGCCTGCCAGCGTGGCGCCAGCGGCCTTGCCGACCTCGCCGCCGCGCACGGCGGCGCGACCGTCGCCGCCTATATGGCACATGGTCAGCGTCAGGCGGAGGCGGCGGTGCGTCAGCTCGTCGCGCGGCTGGGCGATGGTCATTTCCGCTATGCGATGGACAATGGCGCCGAAGTCGTCGTGGCCGTGACGGTCGATCGCGCGGCGCGCCACGTCACCATCGACTTTACCGGCTCGTCGGCGACGCTCCCCGATAATTTCAACGCGCCGCTGCCGGTCGTGCGCGCTGCGGTGCTCTATGTGCTGCGCACGATGCTCGACGACCCGATCCCGATGAACGAGGGTTGCCTGGCACCGGTGACGTTGATCGTTCCCGACGATTCAATGCTCTCGCCGCGCTATCCGGCGGCGGTGGTCGCGGGCAATGTCGAAACAAGTCAGGTCATCACCGACGCGCTGTTCGCCGCCTTCGGCGCGATGGCGGGCGCGCAGGGGACGATGAACAATTTCACCTTCGGCAACGATGCCTACCAATATTATGAAACGATCGCCGGCGGATCGGGCGCCGGCCCCGGCTTCGACGGCACTGCGGTGATTCAGACGCACATGACCAACAGCCGGATGACCGATCCCGAAGTGATGGAGGCGCGCTTCCCCGTGATCGTCGAGGAATTCTCGATCCGCAAAGGGTCGGGCGGTGCCGGCCGCTGGCACGGCGGCGACGGCGCGACGCGCCGCATCCGGTTCCGCGAACCGATGGCCGCGAACATTCTCGCTAATCGTCGCCGGATCGCGCCCAGCGGCCTTGCGGGCGGCGCCGACGGCGCACCGGGCCGTAACTGGATCGAGCGTGCGGACGGGACGACCGAAGAACTGGGCGCGACCGCCAGCGCGGACCTGGGCGCGGGCGACGCCTTCGTCATCGAAACCCCCGGCGGCGGCGGTTATGGCGAAGCGGAGGGGGATTAGATGCTTGTCCTGATCGGGATTGCCATCATCATCGCGGGCTTCCTGCTCCGCTTCAATCCGCTGCTCGTCATCATGGCGTCGGCGCTCGCGACGGGTCTGGCCGCCGGGCTTGACGTTACCGCGATCATCGCCGCCTTTGGCAAGGCGTTTAACGATACGCGCTATGTCAGCATCGTCTGGATCGTGCTCCCCGTCATCGGCCTGCTCGAAGCCTATGGGCTTCAGCAGCATGCACGCTCGCTGATCGGGCGGATCAAGGGCGCGACGCTCGCCCGGCTGCTCGCCTCCTATCTGCTACTGCGCCAGGCGATGTCGGCGGTCGGGCTGACGTCGGTGGCCGGGCATCCGCAGACGGTGCGTCCGCTCGTCGCGCCGATGGCGGAAGCCGCCGCGGAGGCGCAGGGCGTCGCGCTGAGCGATGCGCAGCGCGACGAGATTCGGGCCTATGCGGCCGCGACCGACAATGTCGGGCTGTTTTTCGGCGAAGACATCTTCCTCGCCATCGGGTCGATCCTGCTGATGAAGGGGCTGCTCGAAGGCTATGGCTATGTCATCGAACCGCTGCATTTCTCGGTCTGGGCGATCCCGACCGCGATCGCGGCCTTCCTGCTCCACGGCTTCCGGCTGCGGCTGCTCGAAAAGCGGATGCTGCGCGCGCCGGGGCAAGGGACCGGCGCATGATCACGCTCGGTTTCGTCTATGTCCTCGCCGGACTGACCTTCGCGATCTTCGCCGCGCTCGGCCTCGGTGATCGCAGCAATCCCAAACGCTTCGGCAACGCCGCCTTTTGGGGGCTGCTCGCGCTGTCGATGCTCGCGGGCGACCGGCTCGGCGATTTCGGCAACGGGCTGCTCGTGCTCGCACTCGTCGCCATCGCCGGGACGGGCCAGATCGGCCGCGCGCCGGGCGGCGAGGTGCCGGCGGGCGTGCAGGCCGAACGCGCAGCGCGCTACGGCAATTTCCTGCTTGTCGTCGCGCTCATCATCCCGGCGGTCGCGCTCGCCGGCACCTTCCTCTTCAAATGGGTGCCGGGGCTTGCCGATCCGAAGCAGGCGACGCTGATCTCGCTCGGGATCGGCGTGCTGATCGCGCTCGCCGTCGGCATGGCGCGGCTGCGGCCCGCGCCCCTGCTCCCGGCGCAGCAGGGGCGGCGGCTGCTCGACGCGGTCGGCTGGGCGGCGATCCTGCCGCAGATGCTCGCCAGCCTCGGCGCGGTGTTCGCGCTCGCCGGAGTCGGCGAAGTCGTCGGCGACCTGATCGGCGCCGCGATCCCGCAGGGCAGCCTGTTCGGCGCCGTCGTCGCCTTCGGGCTCGGCATGGCGCTCTTTACCATGGTGATGGGCAACGCCTTCGCCGCCTTTCCGGTGATGATCGCCGCGGTCGGCATGCCGCTGCTGATCAAGCAATATGACGGCAACCCCGCTGTCGTCGCCGCGATCGGCATGCTCGCGGGCTTCTGCGGCACGCTGATGACCCCGATGGCGGCGAACTTCAACCTCGTCCCCGCCGCGCTGCTCGAGCTCAAAAACCCCTATGGCGTCATCAAGGTGCAGATCGGCACCGCGATCCCGCTGCTCGCGGTCAATATCCTCTTCATCTGGCTCTTTGCGTTTTAGCGCCGCCTTCAAATTTCCGTTCGCCCTGAGCTTGTCGAAGGGCCGTTCTTGCTTCTGCAGCGTCGAAAGAGAAGAACGGCGCTTCGACAAGCTCAGCACAAACGGATAGAGAAATTCCGGTAATGACCGACCTCACCCCCGACCACGCCGTCCGCTTTGCCACCGCGACGCTGTCGCATCTCGGCCGCGAATATCCCTACAAGATGGACCTGGTGCTGACCGGGCCGGAGGACGCACGGCCCCCGCGCGAGCATCACCCGATCTTTCACGGCAGTTTCGACTGGCATAGCTGCGTCCATGGTTGGTGGCAGATCCTTCGCCTTGCGCGCCTCTATCCCGATCTTCCCGTTGCGGCCGAGATCCGCGCGCGCGCCGATGCGATGCTCGTGCCGGGCAAGGTCGCGGGCGAGCTTGCCTTTCTGGACCGGCCGATGGCGGCGGGTTTCGAACGGCCTTATGGCTGGGCGTGGCTCCTCGCGCTGCATGCAGAGGCCGAACAGCACAACGCCCCCTGGGCCGTCGCGCTCGAACCGCTCGCGCTCGCCTTTGCGGCGCGCTTCCATGCCTTCCTGCCCAAGCTCACCTATCCCTTGCGCGTCGGCACCCATTTCAACATCGCTTTCGCGCTGCTCCTCGCGCGCCACTGGGCCGCGCTCCGCGACCCCGCGCTCGTCGCCCTTATCGATGCCCGCGCGCGCGACTGGTTCGCCGGCGACCGCGATTGTCAGGCATGGGAGCCTGGCGGCGACGAATTTCTTTCCTCGGCGCTGACCGAGGCGAATCTGATGGCGGTCGTGCTCGGCGACGCCTTCCCGGCCTGGTTCGACGCTTTCCTGCCCCGCGCCGCCGCACATCAGCCCGCCACGCTCTTCACCCCTGCCAGCGTGTCGGACCGCAGCGACGGCAAGATCGCGCATCTCGACGGCCTCAATCTCAGCCGCGCCTGGTGCTGGCGTGCGATCGCCGCCAAGCTCGGCGCCGCGCACCCCGTTGCCCCCGTCGCCGAAGCCGCCGCCGAGCAGCACCTCGCCGCCGCGCTCCCGCACGTCACCGGCGACTATATGGGCGAACATTGGCTCGCGAGCTTCGCGCTCCTGGCATTGGACGGCCTCGCCGATTGACAAGCCCCCGCGTGGACGCAAGAGACGGCGTAAGAGGGGAGACGGACTGCACATGAAAACCCTGCGCCCGACATCGTTCGACGTCGCCGAGCGCGCGGGCGTGTCGCAGTCGACCGTCTCGCGCGCGCTGCGCAGCAGCCCCGGCGTCAACGCCGAAACGCGTGCCCGCGTCGCGCAGGCGGCGGCCGAGCTTGGCTATGTCGTCGATCGCCACGCCTCGTCGCTGCGCCTCAAGAGCAGCGAGACGATCGCGCTCGTCACCATCTGCCGCCCTGGCGAGGACCGCAGCGCGATCAACCCCTTTTATTTCGCGCTTCTCGGCAGCATCGCCGCCGCCACCTCGGCGCGCGGCTTCAACCTGCTCGTTTCCTTTCAGGAGAGCGAAGCCAATTTCCGCGCCGATTTCGTTCGCTCGGGGCTCGCCGACGCGATGATCGTCATCGGCACGACCAGCAACCGCGCCGCGTGGGATTATTTCGCCGCGGCGCAGGCATCGGGGCATGATTTCACCTGCTGGGGCAGCCCCGGCGGCGATTTCCACTGGATGCGCAGCGATAATGAGGTGGGCGGGCGCCTCGCCGCCGATCATCTCGTCGCCACCGGCCGCCGCCGCCTCGCCTTCGTCGGACCGCAGCGCTCGCCGCAGCGCCAGTTCGACGAGCGCCGCGACGGCTTCACCGCCGCGCTCGCTGCGCACGGCCTCGCCCCCGTCCTCGCCGAGCCGCCGCCGGCGGACGATCGCCATGCCCAGGGTATCGCCGCGGCACGCGCGCTGCTCGCCGCGCATCCCGACATCGAGGGTATTTTCGCCGCCAGCGACATGCTCGCGCTGGGGGTGCTTCAGGGGATCAAGGATATGGGGCGCAGCGTGCCCGGCGACGTCGCGCTGATCGGCTTCGACGGCATCCGCGCCGGCACGCTCGCTGATCCCGCGCTCACCACGATCGAGCCCGATCTCGACGCCGCGGGCGAAGCGCTCGTCGCCATGGCGCTGGAGGATGATGCGCACGCCCGCGACGGCACCCGCATACCCGTCCGCCTCGCGGTGCGCGGTACCGCCTGACGCGATTGTTCGGGCGGGATCGTCATCCCGAATAACAAAGCTTCGGGACCGCGGCGTTTGTGTCCTTGTCCGGGAAAATTTCGGGCGCCGCCCGCGGACGAATGGCCGGGTTCGCGTGCATCATCCGCCGCCACCCCCTTGCAATTCCTGCCTTCCGGCGTAAGGCGGCGCGGACATAAACCCGCGCGTGCGACTCCGCTTGCCCCGCTCTCCTGGCTTGGGCGGCCGGCCGTCATTCCCCGCCGCGCCAACATGGGGACTGCTGACCTATGACCACCACCGGCCACGACACGCTGGGAACCCGCTCGACGCTGAGCGTCGGCGGCAAGAGCTACGCTTATTATTCGCTCGAAAAGGCGGCAGCAAAGCTGGGCGACGTTTCGCGCCTGCCATTCAGCATGAAGGTGCTGCTCGAAAATCTGCTGCGCTTCGAGGACGGCGGCTTCACCGTCTCGACTGATGACGTCCAGGCGCTCGTCGACTGGCAGAAGGATCCCCATTCGAACCGCGAAATCCAGTATCGCCCGGCGCGCGTGCTGCTGCAGGATTTCACCGGCGTTCCCTGCGTCGTTGACCTTGCCGCGATGCGCGATGCGATTGCCAAGCTCGGCGGCGACACGACCAAGATCAACCCGCTCGTCCCCGTCCACCTCGTCATCGACCACTCGGTCATGGTCGACGAATTCGGCACGCCGAAGGCGTTCGAGCAGAATGTCGAGATCGAATATTATCGCAACGGCGAACGCTACGACTTCCTGAAATGGGGGTCGAAGTCGCTGTCGAACTTCAAGGCGGTGCCTCCGGGCACCGGCATCTGCCACCAGGTCAACCTCGAACATATCGCGCAGGCGGTGTGGTCGAGCGAAGATGCCGACGGCACCACCGTCGCCTATCCCGACACCTGCGTCGGCACCGACAGCCACACGACGATGATCAACGGCCTCGGCGTCCTCGGCTGGGGTGTCGGCGGGATTGAAGCGGAAGCGGCCATGCTCGGCCAGCCCGTGTCGATGCTGATCCCCGAAGTCGTCGGCTTCAAATTCACCGGCAAGCTGAAGGAAGGCGTCACCGCGACCGACCTGGTGCTCACCGCGACGCAGATGCTGCGCGCCAAGGGCGTCGTCGGCCGCTTCGTCGAATATTTCGGCCCCGGCCTCGCCTCGCTGAGCCTCGCCGACCGCGCGACGCTCGCCAATATGGCGCCCGAATATGGCGCGACCTGCGGCTTCTTCGGCATCGACGACAAGACGATCGATTACATGCGCCTGACCGGCCGCAGCGAAGAAAATATCGCGCTGGTCGAAGCCTATGCGAAGGCGCAGGGGCTGTGGATCGTCGACGGCGCGGCGGACCCCGTGTTCACCGACACGCTCGAACTCGACCTGTCGACCGTCGTCCCGTCGCTCGCCGGGCCGAAGCGGCCGCAGGATCGCGTTTCGCTTCCCGATGTCGACGATGTGTTCAACGCCGACATGGCAAAGGTCTATAACAAGGCGCAGACGCGCGTGCCGGTCGAGGGCAAGGATTTCGACATCGGCGACGGCGACGTGACCATCGCCGCGATCACCAGCTGCACCAACACCTCGAACCCCGGCGTTCTCGTTGCCGCGGGGCTCGTCGCCAAAAAGGCCGACGAGCTGGGCCTGAAGCCCAAGCCGTGGGTCAAGACCAGCCTCGCGCCGGGATCGCAGGTCGTCACCGACTATCTCGAAAAAGCCGGGCTGCAGAAGCATCTCGACAATATCGGCTTCAACCTCGTCGGTTATGGCTGCACCACCTGTATCGGCAACTCGGGTCCGCTCGCCGAGCCGATTTCGAAGGCGATCAACGAGAATGGCCTCGTCGCCGCGGCGGTCATCTCGGGCAACCGCAACTTCGAAGGCCGCGTGTCGCCTGACGTGCGCGCCAACTTCCTCGCCTCTCCGCCGCTCGTTGTCGCCTATGCACTCAAGGGCACGGTGATCGAGGATTTCACCACCACCCCGATCGGCACCGGCAAGGACGGGCAGGACGTGTTCCTCAAGGACATCTGGCCGACCAACCAGGAAGTTGCCGACATGGTCGCCGGCGCGGTCGACCGCGACATGTTCGAGGCGCGCTACGCGCACGTCTACAAGGGCGACGCGCACTGGCAGAAGATCGAGGTCGAGGGCAGCGACACCTATCAGTGGCGCGCAGGCTCGACCTATGTCGCCAACCCGCCCTATTTCGAGGGCATGTCGATGACCCCGGCGCCGGTCAGCGACATCGTCGGGGCAAAGCCGCTCGCGATCCTCGGCGACAGCATCACCACCGACCATATTTCTCCGGCGGGCAGCATCAAGGCGGATTCGCCGGCCGGAAAATGGCTGATGGAACATCAGGTCAGCAAGACCGACTTCAACAGCTACGGCGCCCGCCGCGGCCACCACGAAGTGATGATGCGCGGCACCTTCGCCAACATCCGCATCAAGAATGAAATGGTCCCCGGCATCGAAGGCGGCATGTCGCGCTATGGCCAGGAAGTCATGCCGATCTACGACGCCGCGATGCGTCACAAGGCTGATGGCACCCCGCTCGTCGTGATCGCCGGCAAGGAATATGGCACCGGCTCGTCGCGCGACTGGGCGGCGAAGGGCACCAACCTGCTCGGCGTCCGCGCGGTGATCGTCGAGAGCTTCGAGCGTATCCACCGCTCGAACCTTGTCGGCATGGGCGTGCTGCCGCTCCAGTTCCTCGAGGGTCAGACCCGCGAGACGCTGGGCCTGACCGGCGACGACAGCTTCACCATCACGGGCATCGCCGACATCAAGCCGCGCCAGACGGTGACGGTCGAAGTCACGCGCCCCGACGGTTCGACCTTCAGCTTCGATACGCTGTGCCGGATCGATACCGCGAACGAGGTCGAATATTATATGAACGGCGGCATCCTGCACTATGTGCTGCGCAAGCTCGCGGCCTGATTGCCGCAGGACAACCGGCAATATGCGCCCGCCCCCTTACCGGGGCGGGCGTTTTCTTTGGGGATAGGGCGATGAACCTGCTTCAGATCATGATCGAGGTGATCGGCTGGACCGCGGCCGCGATCATTCTGGCAAGCTATGTGCTGCTCTCGCTTGGCAAGCTCGAACCGCGCGGCGCGGCCTATCAATGGATGAACGTCGTCGGTGCCACCGGCTTCGTCATCAATTCGGGCTATAACGGCGCCTTGCCGTCCGCCGGCCTCAACATCATCTGGGCCGCGATCGGCCTTTTTACCCTGTGGAACGTGCGCCGTATCAGCCGCGCGGACAGGTGCTGACCCCGAGCAGCGAATAGGCGGGGCAACGGCTCGACAGGCCGGTGAGCAGCGGCACCACCCCGATATAGCCCCACGGGCCGATACGCCCGTACGCGGCGAGAACGATCAGCATTACGCCAACGACGATCCGCAGCAGGCGGTCGATGGTGCCAACATTGCGTGCAAACATATCCAGACTCCCGATTGCAGGTGCGACACGGAAGTTTTGACGCGCGCGCGGCGCGCGGTCATTGCGCTGGATCAAGAGACGCGGCCTGCCCGTTTCGGGTCCGGCGGGGGATGGTGGGCGCTGACGGGCTCGAACCGCCGACCCTCTCGGTGTAAACGAGATGCTCTACCAACTGAGCTAAGCGCCCCACGCCGTGGGAGCGGCGCCCCTGCCACAGCCAGACGCCGCTGGCAAGTCGCTGGCGTGTCAGCCGGGTGGGGGGTGATCGCGGTCGTCTCCCAGCGCCAGTTCGCGGCTCACCCCGATCGCGTCCAGAAAGGCGGGATCGTGGCTGACGACGATCAGCGCGCCGTCATAGGCCGCAAGCCCGGTTTCGATCGCGGCGAGCGAATCGAGATCGAGATGATTGCCAGGTTCGTCGAGGATCAGCATTTGCGGCGGCTGCGGCGCGCCGAGCACGCAGGCAAGCCCGGCGCGGAGCATCTGCCCGCCGCTGAGCGTGCCGACGATGCGGTCAGCGGCGTCGGCGCGAAAGCGGAAGCGTGCGAGCGCGGCGCGGCAGGCATTGTTGCCGACCCCGGGGTTGCGCCGCAGGAAATTGTCGGCGATCGAAAGTAGCGGATCGAGCAGCGCGACGCGCTGATCGAACAGCGCGAACGGCACACCGACGCGCACGCTCCCCGACCAGGGCGTCAGTGTTCCGGCGATCAGCGCGAGCAGCGTCGATTTGCCCGATCCGTTCGGGCCGGTGATTGCCAATCGCTCGGGCCCCGTGATCGTGAGCGACAAATCCTCGATGACGGGTGCGCCGCCGTCATAGCCCGCGCGGACATGCTCCAACGCTACGACCGTCCGCGAAGCCGGGAGGCCCGTCGATGGCAGCGCGATCGCCAGCGGATCTACGATCTCGATCCGGCTGCGCGCCGCGGCGAGCGCCTGCTCGGCCTGTCCCTGCTGGCGTTCGGCCAGCCGCCCGGCGGCGGCGCGCGATTCTTCGGCGCGGCGCTGCATTGCCCCCATCACGATGCGCGGCATGTCGCCGCGCGCCGCATTTTTCCGGCCCCGCGAATCGCGGCGGTCCTGTCGCTCGGCGGCGGCCTGCGCTTGGCGCTGGGCCTGATCGACCCGCTTCCCTGCGGTGGCGAGATCGGCCTCGACGGCCGCCTGCTCGACCGCCTTGCGCGCGCGATAGGCGCTCCAGCCGCCGCCATAGCGGGCGGCACCGGTGGCGGTCAGTTCGACGATCGCATCCATCTCCTCGAGCAGTTCGCGATCGTGACTGACGACGATTGCGCCGCCCTGCCAGTCGCGCAGCATCGCGCGCACCGCCTCACGGCCCTGCCGGTCGAGATTGTTGGTCGGTTCGTCGAGCAGCAGAAAATCGGGCCGTGCGAATATTGCGCCGGCGAGCGCGGCGCGCGTGCGTTGCCCGCCCGAAAGATGCACAAGCGGCGTCGCGGCATCGAGCGGCAGGTCAACGCCGGCAAGCGCCTCGTCGATCCGCGAAGCCAGCGTCCAGTCGGCCTCTGCGATGTCGTCAAGCGACGCCGTCCCCGCTTCGGCGCGCGCGAGCAGGGCCAGCGCCGCGCGCGCGCCGAACAGATCGGCAATCGTCGCATCGGCGGCGACCTGCACCGTCTGGTGCAGCATCGCGATGCGCGCGCTGCGGCTGATCGCGCCGTTCGTCGGCGTTGCCTCACCCGCGATCAGGCGCAACAGGGTCGATTTGCCGACGCCATTGCGGCCGACGATGCCCGTGCGTTCGGGGCGAAACTGAAGGTCGAGATCGGAAAATATGCGGCGACCGTCGGGGGTCGACCAGCCGAGGCGGGAGAGGGTGATCGTAGACATGGACAAGGCTTTCCTGAAGGCAAGGCTAGGGGCGATGCGTTCAGTTGCGGTCCATGATCCTCTGACTCCTCTAAAAGATGACGGATGACAGATAGCGCCCCGGTGGCGACGGGGCAAGAGCGGGGCCGATATTAGAGCCAGCCGATCCGCTTGAAGCGCCAATAGAGGAGCGCACATACGCTGCCCATCAGCCCGAGCGCGAAGGGATAGCCGAAAGTCCAGCCGAGTTCGGGCATATGCTCGAAATTCATGCCGTAGATGCCCGCGATCGCGGTGGGCACGGCCAGAATGGCGGCCCAGGCGGCAAGCTGGCGCGTGATCGCGCCCTGCCGCTGCTGTTCGAGCAAATTGTTGGTGTCGACGACCGACGCCGCGACATCGCGCAATCCGACGAGGCGGAATTCGGCGCGCTGCACATGGTCCCAGATGTCGCGGAAAAAGGGGCGCACGGCATCGTCGATGCACGGCAGGTCGGCATCGCTGGTCAGGCGCGATGCGACATCCTTCATCAATCCGACAAGCCGTTGAAAACGGATAATCTCGTGCCGCTGGCCGTAAAGATGCCGGATGTCGTCGGCGTCGAGCGGCGTGTCCATGACGCTCTCCTCGACCGTAAGCAGCCGGTCCTCGATCGCGTCGATCACCGGGAAATAGCCGTCGACGATGAAATCGAGCACCGCATAGAGAACATAATCGGGGCCGTGCGCCAGTTTCGCCGGCAAGGATTCGAGCCGCGCGCGCACCTCGCTGTGCGTCCGCGCCGACCCGTGACGGACACTCACGATGAAGTGACGGCCAAGGAAGAAGGCGGTTTCGCCCGACTGGATCGTATCGCCATCGCGATTGCCGGTGCTGGCGACGACGAACAATTGCTCGCCATAGGCTTCGACCTTTGGAAGCTGGTTGGCCTTCAGCGCATCTTCGACCGCCAGCGGATGCAGGCCGAAGCGCCTGGCGATCCCTTCCAGCTCGCCGGGGGTCGGCTCGAACAGGCCGAGCCAGAAGAAGTCGCCGGGATCGCAATGATCGGGAATGGCCTCGTTCGGGCCCAGCTCGCGCACGAGCTTGCCATCATTATAGAGGCGGGCGGCCTTGATCGGCATCGTCAAACTCCCTCGACTGCCCGCTGCAGATAGCGGCCCGGACGGCCGAGGGAAATAACTCAAGCCGGAAAGGCGTCGCGTACGCGGCGTTCGAGCACCGCAAGCGGGATGCGTCCGGCACCGAGCACGACGTCGTGGAAACGCTTGATGTCGTAATCGCGGTGCGACGAAACCTCGTCACGCAGCCGGCTGATCGCGGTCTGACCGACCTTGTACGAACAGGCTTGCCCCGGATAGACGATGTAGCGGTCGATCTCGGTTCGCGCCGAACTTGGCGTTTCGGACGAGTTTTCGACCATGAAGTCGATCGCCTGCTGGCGATTCCAGCCCTTGGCGTGCAGCCCGGTATCGACGACGAGACGCGACGCGCGAAACGCATAGGACGCCAGATAGCCGATCTCGCCGAGCGGATCGTCGTCGTACATCCCGAGCTCGGCCGCAACCTGCTCGGCATACAGCCCCCAGCCTTCGCCATAGGCCGTGACGTAAGAGGATTGGCGGTAAAGCGGCAAGGCCGCATCCTCGAACTTCAGCGCATTTTCGAACAAATGCCCCGGTGCCCCCTCGTGAAAGGCGAGCGTCGGCAGCGTGTAGCGCGGCCATTCGTGCGTATCGCGCAGATTGATGAAGAAGATGCCCGGGCGCGACCCGTCGGGGGTGCCCGCCTGCGCCGAACCGCCGGGGGCGCCGATCTCGATCTCGGGCGGCACGCGGCGGATTTCGTAGGGCGCGCGCGGCATCCGGCTGAACACTTGCGGCAGGCGCGCGCGAATGGTGGTGAGCCGATCGTTGAGATAGGCGAGCAGCGCCGCGCGCCCCGTATCGTCATTGGCGAACAACTGGCCGTCGGTCGCGGTCAGCGCGTCGAGCCGCTGGCGCAAGCTGCCCTCTTTAAACCCCTGCGCCGTCAGCAGCTTGTCCATGCGCGCGTGCAGATCGGCAAGCTGGTCGAGCCCCAACTGATGGATCTGCTCGGCGGTCATGTCGGTGGTCGTGTGCTGCGCCAGCGTCGCCGCATAATAGGCGGGACCGTCCGGAAGGCGCGATACGCCCGCTTCGTCACCGGCTTTGGGGAGCAGCGCCGCCAGCACCTCGATCTGACGCGTCAGCGCGGCGCGGATCGGCCCTTCGAATATAGCCTGCGCTCGTGCATCATAGCCGGTGAGGCCGATGGCGTTGGCGCGGCGGGCGAGCGAGGCGACGATCGTCTTCGATGCCGCATCGCCGTCACGCAAACGGCCGAGCTGCTGCAAGGCCTGTTCGATGATGAAGCGCGGCGCGACGACGCCCATCGCGGCATTGGCGCGCACGATCGCGCTATCATCGTCGAGCAGCGCCGGCGTTGCCGCCATTCGCGCGATATAGGCATCGGCGTCGGCCTTGGTCTTCACCGGATGCTGGCTGTCGAGAAAGGTGCTGACGCCGGTATAGAAGCCGCCGAGCTGCGTGACTGCATAGGGACCGGCGCGATGCGCAAAGCCGCCGGTGTGATAGGGGAAGCGGGCCAGTCGCTGGCGGGCCACAAGATCGAATTCGGCGCTGTCATAGGCCACCCGCGCATTATCGCCGAGCGCACCGCGATCGATCGCGTGCAGTGCGGCAAGGTCGGTGTCGATCCGGCGGTCGCGTGCGGTCCGCGCGGCGGCCGACCAGTCGGGAAATCGCGCTCGCAGCCCGGCGCGCGCACCGATATCGAGGCCCAGGCTCGCGGCGCGGGTCGGGTCGTCGATCAGCGCCTGATCGAACTGGCGGGTGAGCAGTGCATCGAGGCGCGCGTCGGCGCTGTCCGCACCCCATGCCGGCATCGCAAGCCCCGCCGACGCCATGCCCATGCCCGCCAGCAGCGTCCGGCGATCCAGTGCGAAATCGATCATATTTGTCCTCCTGTCATGCCGCGGACCCTATGGTTTCGGGGGCTTTGCCGCAAGCATGTGTATTGGTCGAATAAAACCCCTTGCCAAGCATGCGCTACAAATGTAGCACGCTACAAATGTAGCGCAAAAGGTGATTCGCATGTTGTCGAGCTTGCCCCCGCGGGAACGCGAAATTGTCGATATTCTTTACGAACGTGGTGCGTCGACCGTGACCGAAATCGGCGAGGCTTTGCCCGCCGAGCTGTCCGGATCGGCGATTCGCGCAATGCTCAAGCGGCTCGAGGCCAAGGGCTTCGTCGTTCGCGAGGCGTCGGATCGCGGCTTTCTCTATGCGCCGAGCGTCGAAGAGAAGACGGCGAGCAAATCGGCGCTGACCCAGGTGGTGCGCGTCTTTTTCAACGGATCGGCGACCAGCGCAGCCGCGGCTCTGCTCGGCATGCAGGACAAGATGAGTGCGGGCGATCTCGATGAGCTGGAAAAGCTGATCGCTGAAGCGCGCGAAGGGAGGACGAAATGATGATCACCGCCGCGACCCTGCTGGGTCTTGCCTGGAAATCGGCGATCATCGCCGGGCTGACGCTGGTGTTGCTGCGCCTCGCGCGGTCGCGTTCGGCAGGCGAGCGTTCGCTTATCGCGCATGCCGGGCTGGCGGCGCTGCTGCTGCTGCCCGTGGCGACGCTGGCGCTTCCTGAATGGGCCCCGCTGCCCGCCGACTGGGTCGAAGCATCTGCGCCTGCAATGTCGGCGCCACCGGCGGTTGTCGAGGCGCCTCCCGCGGCGGCGGCTCAGCCCGGCGCTGCGGCGTCGGCCATGGCTGCGGATCGCAAAGCCGATGCCGGTTGGACGCTGCCCGCGATGGCCGACCTCGCCATATGGGTGTACAGCTTTCCCCTGTTCCTGCTTGCCCTTTTGATGACGGTTGCCGTGGTGCGGCTGTTCGCGATGCGCGGCCGGGCCGACGTGCTGGTTCAGCCTTCGTGGCTGTCGGCGCTCGCCGAAGCGCAACGGCGGATGGGCTTCAAGCACGGGACCGCGCTGTTGGTCAGCAACGAACTGCGCTCGCCGATCAGTTGGGGCGTGGTCCGCCCGACGATCGTGCTCAACCCCGCCGCGGTCGATGCCGTGGCCGAGGCCGAAGCGATTATCGCGCACGAACTGGCGCATGTCGCGCGGCTCGACTGGGCGAAGCTGCTCGCGGCGCGCCTTGCCTGCGCGCTGTTCTGGTTCAATCCGCTCGTCTGGATGCTGGCGCGCGAAAGCCATCAATTGCGCGAGGAAGCGGCCGATGATGCCGTGCTGCTCGCCGACATCGACGGTCCCGACTATGCCTCGCTGCTCGTCGGTGCGGCGCGTCACGACAATCAGGGCGCGCTGCTTGCCGCCCACGGCGTCGCGCCGGCGCAGAACAGCCTGAAGCGCCGGATCACCCGCGTGCTCGACGGCAGCCTGAAGCGCGGACCCGCCAGTGCGAGCTGGGTTCTGATGAGCCTGGTGCTGCTCGCCGGCGTATCGGCGCCGCTCGCCGCCTTTTCCGCGACCGCCACACCGTCCGCGTCGGGGCCTGTCCACACCCCCGTCGCAACCGCCCCGGCCGCGGCATTGCAGTCCGCCGCGGCCGTGGGTTCGGCGGCCGAGCGGACCGACAAGCCGGCCTCTGCTGCTGCCGGCAAGCCGCTGTCGCCCGACGATCTTGTCGGCATGCGCGCGGTCGGCGTGACGCCCGACGATGTCCGCAAGATGCGCGAAAGCGGCCATGCCGATGCCGACGACATTATCGCGGCCAAGGCGACCGGCGTTGACCCGGCCTATATCAATGCGATGCGCCGTGTCTTTCCGAACGCCGACGTCGGCGATCTGGTCGGTGCGAAGGCGGTAGGTATCGACCCGGCCTATGCCCGCGACATGCGCCGCTATTTCCCCGATGTGAATCTCGACGATCTGACCGCGATGCGGGCCATGGGCGTCACCGGCGACTATGTCCGCCAGATGCGTGCCGCGGGCCGCGCGATGCGCGACCCCGACGATGCGATCGAGGCGCGCGCGCTGGGCAATTGGGGCGGGGCCTATAGCGAAGTCCGGTCCAGTTCGGGCGCGACCGCGCGCATCAGTTCGGACGGAACGCTCGAGGCGCGCAGCGCCGACGGCAAGGTCACGCGGATAAGTCCGCCGCGCCCGCCAGCGCCGCCCGAAAATCCCGCGGCGCCGCAGGACTGACCCTTCGGCCACTGGCCGAAGCCAAGCCGCCGCTCATCGAAGCCTGATTTTGAAACGCCGCTGCGGCGGCGAGCGATGACGCTCGCCCGGCGCACGGAGGAGGAGTGCCCAATGAAACCGCAATCGAAGACATTATTTGTCGCCGCCGGCAGCGTGCTGTTGACCCTGATCGCCTGCGCCGCCCCTGCGCAGCCGACCGCAGCCTCGGCCCAGGAAGCCAGCGCGATCCGCTGGGATGTTTCGCAACCCGACGACGGCGACGGCGATCCGCGCCTGCAGCTTCGCGCCAAGCAATCGACCAGCAGCATCGCTCTCGACGGTGCCCGCGCGGAATTTTCCGCGGCGCGGGACACGCTGGGCGGCGGGCGCGGCCCGGTCAGCTTCAGCGTGGTGCACGCGGCGGGCCGCCTCGATTGCACGGGCAGTCTGCACGCAGCCTATGAGGGCGAGGGACAATGCCGCTTTGCGCCCGATGCCGGCTTCGCGACCGCGCTGGAGAGCCGCGGTGTCGGCGCGCCGACGCGCAAGGAACAACTCGCCATGTTGATGGTCGATGCGACGGTCGAACTGGCCGACGGCCTGATCGACGCGGGGCTTCGTCCGCACACCGGCGAACTTGTCGCGGCGGCCGCGTTGAAGGTGACGCCCGCCTATGTCCGCGACCTCCAGTCGGGCGCGCTTCGGCTCACCTCGATCAACGATGCGATCGCTTGCAAGGCGCTGGGCGTCGACCGCGACTATGTGCGCGGGCTGGCAGAGGCCGGTTACGCAAAGCTGACCTCCGACCAGGTGATCAGCATGAAGGCGTTGGGAATTACCCCCGACTATGCGCGCTCGATGAATGCGGCAGCCGGAGGCACGCAGTGATGCGGATGACGAGCGCAATGGCGCTGGCGGCCGCCCTTGCCGCATCGATGTCGGCGACGACTGCGTGCGCGCAGGATGCGGCGGTCGACAGTGCAGCCCCGCCGCCGGTCCCGGCTCCGGCCGCCGCTCCGGCGAGTGGCGGCAGCGCGCGGCAGGTCTTCACCCCCGCCGACTTCGTCCGCTACGCGCCCAAGAACGCCTATGACATGCTCAATCAGGTTCCGGGCTTTTCGATCCGCGACAATGAACAGCTCCGCGGGCTGGGGCAGGCGACGGGCAATGTCCTGTTCAACGGCGAGCGTCCCTCGACGAAGTCGGACGATATGGTGACATTGCTGTCGCGCATTCCCGCCGGGAATGTCGAACGCATCGAAATCGTCGACGGCGCCTCGCTCGATATCCCCGGTCTTTCGGGGCAGGTGGCCAATATCGTTTATCGCGCCGACGATTTTTCGGGTCAATTTGCGTGGAAGCCCGAGTTCCGCGCTCATTATGCCCATCCGCTCTACACGCGTGGCGACATCTCGGTCCGCGGCCGCAAGGGAGCGATCGAATATGAACTGGGTCTCAATAACAATGATTCGGCGCGCAGTTCCGCGGGCGGGCCGACGATCATCACCGACGGCGACGGCAACATCATCGAGCGCCGCCACGATGTCTGGCGCAGTCCCTACGACACGCCGAAGCTTTCAGGGCGCCTGACCTGGGACGGCCCCGCCGATACGGTGGGCCATCTGGGCGCCCATTATCAGCGCATCTACAATCCCTATGTCGAATTCGGACGTCGGACGCGCGACGGCGCCCCAGAGGAATATCGCACCGTTCGCGAAAATCCGAACAGCTGGAATTACGAAATCAACGGCGATTACCAGTTCGGGGTCGGCCCCGGAAAACTGAAGCTGATCGGGCTGCGGCGCTTCAGCCATGAACCCTATTCGCAGGAAGTGATCACCAGCTTTTCGGACGGATCGCCTGCGGTGGGCGATCGCTTCACCCAGACGGGCGATATCGGCGAGATGATCGCGCGCGGCGAATATCAGTGGAAGATGCTGGGCGGCGATTGGGAGTTGTCGGGGGAGGCGACCTTCAACACGCTCGACAATGTCGCGGCGCTTTATACGCTCGATCCGACGGGGGCTTTCGTCGAGCTTCCGTTCCCGGGCGGCACCGGCGGCGTGAAGGAGGATCGCTACGAAAGCCTGTTGAGCTTTGGCCGCAAGATCACCGACAAGCTGAACGTGCAGATCGTGGCCGGCGCCGAACGGTCGACGATCACGCAAAGCGGCGCGAACGGACTGATGCGCAGTTTTTTCCGTCCGAAGGGATCGCTGTCGATCGCGTGGGCGCCGGCGCCCGATTTTGATATGTCGCTCAAGATTCGCCGCCGTGTGCTGCAGTTGAGCTTCTACGACTTCCTTGCGCGCGCCTTTCTGAACGACGACAACCAGAATGGCAGCAACACCGATCTGCGGCCGCAGCAGGATTGGAGCTATGAACTGGAGGTCAACAAGCGGTTCGGGGCGTGGGGATCGACGAAGCTGTTCTTCGTGTACCGCGACGTCGAAGACCGGGTCGATGTGATCCCGATCGGCGATGGCGAAGGCGTCGGTAACATTGCCAAGGCGCGCGCCGGCGCGATCGACTGGACCTCGACGATCAATCTCGATCCGGCCGGCATCAAGGGCATGAAGATCGAAGCGCGGCTGCTGCTTCAGAAAAGTTCGCTGCGCGATCCCTTCACCGGCGAGACGCGCCAGTGGAACGGCTTTACCGACCGGGTCGTCGAGCTGAGCCTGCGCCACGATATTCCCGGCAGCGACTGGGCCTGGGGCACGAGCGCCAACCATTCGCATTACCAGCCGGTCTATCGCCGCAACCAGATCGACACCGCGTGGGAGGGGCCTGTGTTCGCCAACATCTTTGTCGAAAACAAGGATGTGTTCGGTCTGACGGTCCGCGCGACGGTGGCGAACATCCTCAACGCAAGGTCGAAGCGCGACCGCACGGTATGGACGGGATTGCGCGGCGAAAGCCCGATTGCCTTCGTCGAAAAGCGCGATCGGTTGATCGGGCCGATCTTCGCTTTCTCGGTACGCGGGAAATTCTAAGGTAAGGCCGCGTAGGCGTCGATCGCGGCAAGATGACGCGCCTTGGCGTCGTCATCGAGGAAGGCGCCGAGAAAACTGTTGCGGGCGAGCGTGACAAGCTCGTCCCGCGACAGGTCGAGCGCATCGGCGACGGCGGTGTAATTGGCGTTCACATAGCCGCCGAAATAGCTGGGGTCGTCGCTGTTCACGGTGGCAAGAAGTCCGGCGTCCAGCATCGTCTTGAGCGGATGCGCGGTCATGTCGTCGACGACGCAAAGCTTGAGATTGGAAAGCGGGCACACGGTCAGGCACATCGCGTCATCGGCGAGCCGCGCGACGAGGGCTTCGTCCTCGAGGCTGCGATTGCCGTGATCGATGCGATCGACGCCAAGGAGGTCAAGCGCTTCGTGGACATATTCGGGCGGCCCCTCCTCGCCCGCATGGGCGACGAGGCGCAGGCCGAGGTCGCGGGCGCGGGCGAAGACGCGCTGGAACTTGGCGGGCGGGTGGCCGACTTCGGACGAATCGAGACCGACTCCGTCGATCCGGTCGAGCCAAGGGCGCGCTTCGTCGAGCGTCGCCTCTGCCTCCTCCTCACTGAGATGGCGCAGGAAGCACATGATGAGCCGCGAGCTCATATCATATCGGGCCTGCGCATCGTCGAGCGCGCGGGTGATGCCGCCGATCACGGTCGCAAAGGGAATGCCGCGCGCGGTATGGCCTTGGGGATCGAAGAAGATTTCGGCATGGCGGACGCCGTCGGCATGCGCACGCGCGAGATAGGCGGCCGTCAGGTCATAGAAATCCTGTTCGGTCTGCAGAACGCCCATCCCCTGATAATAGATGTCGAGAAAATCCTGGAGGTTCGAAAAGGCATAGGCAGCGCGGACGTCCTCTACGGTCGCGAAGGGGATGGCGATACCGTTGCGCCGCGCGAGTTCGAACATCAGTTCGGGTTCGAGCGACCCTTCGATATGCAGGTGCAACTCCGCCTTCGGGAGCGCAGCGATAAAGGCCGCCCGGTCCGCCGGGGTAGCAAAAGCGTCAGCCATGCGGCGTCTCCGTTTCTTCGCGCAGGATGATCGCCGCCTCGGGTTTGTGGCGGCGTATCTCGTCGATCGTCAGCCCGTCGATTTCGTGCGGGAAGATCAGCCATTGGTCGGTTTCATGGACGAAGAAGTCGGGCTTGAGATCGGTGACGTTGCGGCGCGGTTTGTAATAGACGGTCGCGATCCGGATATCGCGCGGCATGTTGTGACGGCATCGCGCCCTGAGTTCGGCCAGAAAGGCCCGAATGCTGCGACCGCTGTCGAAAACATCGTCGATGATGAGCAGCCGGTCGTCGGGATCGAGCGTATCGATCAGATAGCCGAGCGCGAAAACCTTCACCTGCGTGTCCTGGCGGTCGATGCCGTGATAGGACGAGGTGCGGATCGCGATATGGTCGCTGTGGACGCCGTGATATTCGAGCAATTCCTGGACCGCGATGCCGACGGGGGCCCCGCCGCGCCAGATGCCGACGAGATGTGTCGGCGCAAAACCGCTGTCGATCACCTGCATGCCGAGCCGCAACGAGTCGGCAAGAAGGTCGTTGGCGCTGATGTAGATCTTGTCGGTGGTCATGCGCCGGAATTATACGCAGGCGAAGCGCCGGGCAAGGCGCGGCGACAGCGCGTTCTCTCCCCCTGGCCGCTTCGCAGCCAAGATGCTATTTGCGGGTGGCGGCGGTCTGGTCGCGCATCGCCTTGAACTCGCTGCCGCTTTTCCAGCCGGGCCATTTGCCCGAGCGCGCGAGTTCGTCACCGATCGTGTAGAAGAGCGCGATATCCTGCGCGGCGCCCGCCAGGTTCCAGCTTTCGTCCCATGCGTCGCAAGCCTGATGGTAACAGCGGCCGGTATAGTCATCGACCCATTTCTGCCCTGCTTCCTTGCCGCCGTCGACAAGGTCGGACACGCCGGCGATGCCCATGAGCAGCAGCACGGGGACGCCGCGCTTGGCCATGCTGAAATGGTCGGCGCGGAAGAAGAGGCCGCGTTCGGGGAGGCTTTCGGGCGATACGGTGCGGCCCTGCATCGCGGCGACGCGGGCAAGATCATCCTCGAGCGTGCCCTGGCCCTTGCCGACGAGAATGACGTCCTTTGACTCGCCTGCCGTCTGAAGAATGTCGATGCCAAGGTTCGCCACCGTCTTTTCAACCGGATAGACGGGCGCCTGTGCATAGGCCTCCGACCCGAGAAGGCCGCGCTCTTCGGCGGTCCAGAAGGCGAAAAGCAGGGTGCGATCGGTGGGCGGTGCGGCCTTGAAACCGCGCGCGATTTCGATCAGCGCCGCAACGCCCAGCGCGTCGTCGTTCGCACCGGCGCGGTAGATACGGCCCTTTTCGTCGGGCTTGCCCTCGCCATAGGCATCCCAATGCGCGCCATACATCACGACCTCGTCGGCACGGTCGGTGCCCGAGATTTTGGCGAGGACATTCTGACTGCGCACGACTTCATGCGTGACCGGAATCGATGCCCGAAAGCCGGTGCCGAGGTCGACGGGACGAAAATCCTTGCGCCGGGCGGCAATGCGCAGCTTTGCCAGATCCTGACCGGCGGATGCAAACAGCCGGGTCGAGGCCTCGCCCGAAATCCAGCCCTGAAGCACAAGGCTGGTGGCCTTTTCGGGCGGTACGACGAGGCTGTAGTTTTCGCCGCCGGGGCTTTTCACGACGTTCCAGCCATAGCCTGCGCCGTCGGTGTCGTGGACGATCAGCGCTGCGATGGCGCCGCGGCGGGCCGCTTCTTCGAACTTGTAGGTCCAGCGGCCATAGTAGGTCATCGTGCGGCCGCCGAATTTGCCGAAGCTGTCTTCGCCCTTCGTCGCGACGAAATCGGGGTCGTTGACCAGAAAGACCGCGACCTTGCCCTTGAGGTCGACGCCCTTGAAGTCGTCCCAGCCGCGTTCGGGCGCGTGGACGCCATAGCCGACGAAGACCATCGGCGCATCGGCGATCGCCGCCACATCCTTGTCCTGCTGGCTCGACACATAGATGTCGGTGCCGAGGGTGAGCGGGGTGGCGCTGCCCTGCCGGTCGAAGGCGAGTGCGGTCGGGGTGCCGAGGCGCGTATGGAGCAGCGGCACGGGCTGCGTCCATTCGCCATTCGGCCCGGCGGGTTCGAGCCCGAGCGCCTGAAGCCGGCCGATCAGATAGCCGACGGTACGTTCTTCGCCGACCGTTCCGGGCGCGCGGCCCTGAAACTGGTCCGACGCGAGGGTGCGGACCGTCTCGGTCAGATTGGCGGTGCTGATATCCTGCGCAAGCGCGGGAACGGCAAGGGCGGCAGCGAGCAGGGCGGCGAGAGGGCGCAGAAACATCAGGGGAGCGGGCTCCGTTGGTTGGGGAAGCGCCGACCCTAGCAGGATGCACGGCAATTGGAACCGCCGTGGAGCAGCGAGGGCGAGAGGCGCCCGCCTATCCGGCCGCCAGCTTGCGATAGCGTGAGGGCGGGACGCCAAAATGGCGCGTGAAGCGCGTGGTGAAATGACTTGGCGTGGCAAAGCCGGTCGATAGTGCGATGTCGGTGATCGTCCGGTCGCCTTCGCGCAATAGCCGCGCGCCCTCTGCGAGGCGGGCATCGAGGATATACTGCCAGGGCGAGCAGCCGAAGGCGGTGCGGAAGGCGGCGGTGAAACGCCGCACGTCCATCCCGACGAGCGCCGCGAGGCTTTCCAGATCGTGCGGATCGTCGAGCGTGGCATGGATGGCGTCGGCCAGAAAGCGGCGCACTTGCGTATCGAATGCGGGCCGGCGCGGGGACGGGGCCGCCGGACGCCCATATTGATGGCGGAGATGCAGTTCGATCGCTTGCGCGATCGCGTGCGCGGCCATGGCGCCGACATCGTCGGCCGGATCGGCGATCAATTCGGCAAGCCGCGCTGCGGCGGCAGCAAGAAAGGGATCGCGGTGCCGGACGCGGGCGGGAAATTCGCCGCCGGCAAGGAGCGGCGGCGGCAGGCCGATTTCGACGAACCGTGCGAACCCGCCCTGCGCGAGGGCAGCGTAGCGCGAGGCGGCCGGCACCATCCAGATGTCGCCGGGAGCGGGCAAGGCGCGCCCCGACGGTCCGTTGGAAAAGACGCATTCCATGCGGTCGAGCCGGCCGGCGAGGTGGACGATGATCGTGTGACGATCCTGTTCGATGGTCCAATCGGTCGGCAGAGCCAGTTGTTCGGTGGCGGCGACGACGTCCATCCGGCCAAGCATCGCGTGCGCACGCCGCACCACATGCCGCGGTGAAAGCGGCCGGCTGCCGTCCCATGGACCGGGGTGCTGGTTGGTCAATCAAGCTCCTTGCGAGTCCCCACGACTCGATGTGCCCGATTTGAAAACTGCGCCGGATTCGGGAAGCGGGCAAGGTCGAACATGCCTAGCTGATCGTCTCACCTCCGGGGCGGAGCTCCGCCCAACAGACTGAAAGGACAAGACTATGGTCGACCACAGCATCAAGGGAAAGACCGTGCTGATCGCCGGTGGCGGCAAGAATCTGGGCGCGCTGGTCGCGCGCGATCTGGCCGAGCAGGGCGCCAAGGCGATTGCGGTTCACTATAACAGCGCGGGTGCGGCCGCCGAAACCGAGGCGACGGTCGCGGCGATCCGCGCCGCCGGTGCCGAAGCGGTGGCCTTTCAGGCCGACCTGACCCCCGCGGGCGCCATGGAAAAGCTGTTCGCCGATACCATCGCGGCGATCGGCCGGCCCGACATCGCGATCAACACGGTCGGCAAGGTGCTGAAGAAGCCGTTCGTCGAGATCAGCGAGGACGAATATGACGCGATGACCGCGGTCAACAGCAAGACCGCCTTTTTCTTTCTGAAGGAAGCGGGCAAGCACCTTAACGACAATGGCAAGATCTGCACGCTCGTCACCTCGCTGCTCGGCGCCTACACGCCCTTCTATGCCGCCTATGCCGGGACGAAGGCGCCGGTCGAGCATTTCACCCGCGCCGCATCGAAGGAGTTCGGGGCGCGCGGCATTTCGGTGACCGCCATCGGTCCGGGGCCGATGGACACGCCCTTCTTCTATCCCGCCGAAGCCGCCGACGCGCAGGCGTATCACAAGTCCGCGGCGGCGCTGTCGGCCTTTACCAAGACGGGCCTGACCGACATCGCCGACATCGTTCCGTGGATCCGCATGCTGGTGTCCGACGGGTGGTGGATGACCGGGCAGACGATCCTGGTGAATGGCGGCTATACGACCAAATGATCGGCGCGCGGGCGCCGGCCGGCGATCAATCCTTGGCGGCCGGCGTCCACCCCTGCTTGTATTTTTCGAACCAGGCGAGGATCGCCGACGCCTTTGCCGCGGCCTGCGACGGGCGGGCGGCGATGCCGCCGTGGCTGGCGCCCGGCACCTTGACCAGCACCGTCGGGACGCCGCGCAGACGCAGCGCGGTATAATATTGCTCCGACTCGCTGACCGGGGTGCGATAATCCTCGCTGCCGACGACGACCATGGTCGGGGTCTTCACATTGCCGACCAGCGACAGCGGCGAATGGCTCCAGAACGGTGTTTGATCCTCCCACGGCATCGCGCCGATCCAGTAGCGGCCGAAGAAAGCGGGGCCGTCCGCGGTGAGCGCCTGCGTCGTCCAGTTGATGACGGGCTTTTGGGCGACCGCAGCCTTGAAGCGGTCGGTCTTGCCGACGATCCAGCTCGTCAGCACGCCGCCGCCCGACCCGCCGGTGACGAAGAGCGCGTCGGGATCGGCGATGCCGAGGTCGATTGCGCGGTCGACGATGCTCATCAGGTCGAAATAATCATTGCCGGGATAATTTTTGTCGATCGCATTGGCGAAGGACGCGCCATAGCTGGTCGACCCGCGCGGGTTTGCCGAGAGGACGGCATAGCCCGCGGCGGCATAAAGCTGGTTATCGGTCGAAAAATGCGGTCCATAAGCGGCGAACGGCCCGCCGTGGATTTCGAGGATCAGCGGCACGCGCTGCCCCTCGCGATAGCCGGGCGGCAGGGTGAGCCAGCCGTCGATCGACAGGCCGTCGACGCTCGACGCGGTGGTGATCTTGCGCACCTCGCCCAGTGCCTTCACCTCGCGCAGCGTGCGGTTGAGGTCGGTGAGGATGCGCGTCTTGCCGCCGGCCGCGAGTTCGACCTCGGCTGGCCGCGCCGGGCCGCCGCCAGTGAAGGCGATCGCGTCATTGTCGGCGACCGAAAAGCTGCCGCCCGAATAGGGCCGGTCGAGCCCGCTGCTCGTCAGCCCGCTGGCGACGGTGCGGACCGATCCGTCGAGGCCGATGCGCGCAACCTTGGTTTCGCCATGCTCGTCATATTGGGCATAAAGGCCGCGCCCGTCGGCGTCCCACGCGAGGCCGTCAACGCTGAAATCCCAGTCGGGAGCGATGCGGCGGCTGTTCGATCCGTCGCGGTTCATCACGTAGAGGCCGGTGTTTTCATAAGCGCGCAGCCGGTCGTCGAACCCGAGATAGGCGATCATCCGGCCGTCGGGCGACACCAGCGGATTGGCATCGGGCCCCTTGCGCGTTGTGAGTTGGGTGATCGAGCCGCTCGCGACGTCGAGCGCATAGATGTTGCTTTCGAGCGGATCGCTTTCCCAGTCGGGGCGGCGATCGGCGCTGAAATAGAGCATCGCGCCGTCGCGCGACCAGCTGAGCGGACCGCCGTCATGATAGGGGCCGAAGGTGAGCTGGCGCGGCGCGCCGCCGGTCGCCGAGACAAGGAAGATCTTTTCGAACCCCGGCTCGATATAGCCCTGGCCGTCGGCGCGGTAGGTGAGCAGGTCGTGGACCTCCAGCGGCTCGGCCCATTTGGCGCCTTCGGGCTTGTTCGCGGGGGCCTTGCCGAACCGCGGCGCATCGTCCTTGACGAGCATCGTATACGCGATCGACCGGCCGTCGGGCGACCAGGCGATGCTCGACGGGCTGGTCGGCAGGCCGGTGAGCTTCACCGCCTCACCCCCGTCCATCCAGCGCACCCAGAGCTGGACGCTGCCGCCCTCGGTCGAGGCATAGGCGAGCCGCTTGCCGTCGGGCGACCAGCGCGGCGAAAAAGCATCGCCGCTGCGTCCCGCGACGGGGACTTCGGCGCCGGTCTGCGTGTCGATCAGCCAGATCGTGCTGACCGCGCGGTCGGACATGATGTCGTTCGCGCGGCGGACATAGGCGATGTGGCGCCCGTCGGGGCTGATCTGCGGGTCCGATGCGGCGGCGAGGCCGAAAAGATCCTCGCCGGTGAAGCGGCGCTGCGGCCCGGTCTGCGCGCTGCCGGTCGCGTCATCCTGCGCGGCGGTGGTGGTGGTGGGGGCGCTCGCGGGCTCGGGGGCGGCGCCTTGCTGCGCGTAAAGCGGCTGCGCCGCGAGGGTGAGAAGGCTCGCGCCGAGCAAGGCGAGTTTGCGCATCATAAGGGTGCCCCTTTTTCCGGTGGATGGTTGAGGGTGTAACCATCTGGCGCGGGGCGTCAATCGAGCGGGTGGGGATGGGGTAGGGGCGGTGGGTTGCGATCATCTTCTCCCCTCTCGCTTGCGGGAGGGGTTGGGGGTGGGAAGCGACGGTGCGATCCGCCCACCCCGCTGCGACTAGCGAGCAGGCTCGCAAGTCTCGCTGCCCCTCCCGCCTGCGGGAGGGGGGGCAGCGTGCGACCTTGGCGCCGTTTTCTAGTTTGGGCAACGTAATAACCATATAGGTTATTTTATATTGACATCGTCACGCTCATATGGCACAAGTATCACATCATGAAGAATTGCGATTCGGGCCGGCGCCCTTCCGATGCGGGAGGGGCGTTCCGGCCCGTTGTTTTGGGGATCGGCGCATGGGCAAGGCAAGCGGTGAGGACGCGATGGGACCGGGAAACGGGCGGCCGGTACAGCGGAGGGCGGCGCGCGCCAATGGGTGGACCAAGGCGCGGCGCGCAGCGTTTTTGGCCGAACTGGCGGCGAGCTGCAACGTGGTGCGCGCGCATGAGGCCGCGGGAATGGCGTCGTCCGGCGTCTATCGGCTGCGCCAGCGGGATCCCGAATTTGCCGCGCAATGGCAGGCGGCGCTGGAAATCGGATATGAAAGGCTGGAGACGGCGCTGGTGCGCCGCGCACTCGAGGCTGTCGACAATCTGGAACTGGACGAGGCCAGGGAGCCGGTGGTCAAGATGACGGTCGCCGAGGCGACCGCGTTGCTGCGCCTGCATCGCGCGAGCGTCGCGCGCGGCGAAGCCCGCGGTCGGCGGGCGCCCGCACATCAAGTGCCGACGCAACAGGAAGTCGATGCGATACTGATCAAGCGGATTCGCATGGTGAAGCGCCAGAGGGCCGTTCGCGCGGTCGGCGATCCGCCGACGTCGAAAGGCACCGCGTGACGGTGCGCCGGACGAAAGGGCGGCCGCCCACAAAGAGCTGGACGGCGCAGCGGCTGAGTGCCTGGTCGCAGATGATATGGTCGCAACTGGAGCGGCTGACGGAAGCGCAGCGCCGACAGGTTTTGCGAACGCTGACCGTCGAACAGCGCCGTGAAATGGCAAACCGATGGTATGGACTTGAGAATGAGGGCCAGCGCGAGCCGCCGGGAAATTGGCGCATCTGGCTGATCCAGGCGGGGCGCGGGTTCGGCAAGACGCGCGCAGGCGCCGAATGGGTGAGCGAGGTTGCCCGGTCGTCGCCCGGCGCGCGCTTCGCGCTGGTCGGCGCGACGATCGCGGACGCGCAGCGGGTGATGATCGAGGGGCCGAGCGGACTGATTGCGGTGGCGCGCAGCCACGAGCCGGTGCGCTGGATTGCGGGCCGGCGCGAACTGCGTTTCCACAGCGGCGCGATTGCGACGCTCTATTCCGCAGAGGCGGGCGAGGAGCTTCGCGGCCCCGAACATCATGCCGCATGGTGCGACGAGCTCGCCAAATGGCGGCGCGGCGAGGCGGCGTGGGACAATCTGATGATGGGGCTGCGGCTGGGCGAGCGGCCGCGCGTCGTGGTGACGACGACGCCGCGCACCAACGCGGCGATGCGGCGGGTGAAAGCTGCGTCGGGGCTGGTCGAGACGCGGGGCCGGACACGCGACAATCTGTGGTTGCCCGCCAATTTCGTTGGCGCGATGCTGGAAAATTACGGCGGCACGCGCCTCGGGCGGCAGGAGCTGGATGGCGAGATGCTGGAGGATGTCGAGGGCGCGCTGTGGTCGCGCGCGCTGATCGAGCGGTGCCGGGTCGAAACCGATGCGATCGGCAAGCCGGCGCGGGTGATCATCGGCGTCGATCCGCCGGCGAGCGCGAACGGCGACGCCTGCGGCATCGTGGTCGCGGCGCTGCTGCGCGACGGGCGGCTGGCGGTGGTCGAGGATGCGAGCGTCGAAACGCCGCCGCCCGCGCTGTGGGCGCAGGCGGTCGCCGCGGCGGCGGCGCGCTGGGGCGCCGACCGGATCGTCGCCGAAAGCAATATGGGCGGCGAGATGGTGACGGCGACGCTGCGCCAGGCCGATGTGACGCTGCCCGTGGTGGCGGTGCATGCGAGCGTCGGCAAGGCGCGGCGCGCGGAACCCGTCGCGCTCGCCTACGAGCGTGGGCAGGTGGTGCATGCGGGGGCGTTTGCTGCGCTGGCGGATCAACTTTGCGGCCTGCAGGTGGGCGGCGGCTATGCGGGGCCGGGGCGCTCGCCCGATCGGGCGGATGCGTGCGTGTGGGCGCTGGCGGCGCTGCTCGATGGGGTGCGGAAAGGGCGGGGGCCGGGGGTGCGGCGGATGTGATCGTGCATCGATTCCGGTGGGTTCATAAAAAGCGGGACCCCGGGTCAAGCCCGGGGTGACGATATGCGAGGAATAGCCGGTCGCTTCAGGCGACCAAGGCAGGAGAACATCATGAACTGGTTTGGCCGGAAGGCTGCGCAGGGGGCTGCGCGGCCCGCTTTGTCGCGGGTATATGGGGCGTGGTCGGCGCCGGCGCCGCTGTCGTGGGAGGCGCAAGTGCGGGCCGGTTATCTGGGCAATGCGATCGTGCAGCGCGCGGTGCGGTTGGTGGCCGAGGCGGCGGGGGCGGCGCCTTTGGCGGCGGGCGATCCTGCGCTCGCGGCGCTGGTGACCGCGACGTCGGGCGGGCAGGGGCTGGTCGAGACGCTGGCGGCGCAATTGCTGCTGCACGGCAATGGCTATGTGCAGATTTTGCGCGACGCCGCGGGGAGGCCGGCGGAGCTTTATGCGCTGCGGCCCGAGCGGGTGACGGTCGAGGCCGATGCGCGCGGCTGGCCGGTCGCCTATCGCTACAAGGCGGGCGGCGAGGCGGTGGCGCTCGCGGCCGAGGATGGCGCCGGGCGTACCGCGATTATCCACATCAAGGCGCTGCACCCGCTCGACGATCATTATGGTGCGGGGTGCCTGGGCGCGGCAGCGGGCGCAATCGCGGCGCATAATGCGGCGGCGAAGTGGAATGCGGCGCTGCTCGACAATGCGGCGCGGCCGTCGGGGGCGCTGGTGCACGATCCGGGCGACAAGGGGATGCCATTGTCGGCCGAGCAGGTCGACCGGCTGCGCGAGGAACTGGCCGAGAGCTTTGCGGGCGGGGCCAATGCGGGGCGCCCGCTGCTGCTGGAAGGCGGGCTGAGGTGGCAGGCGCTGTCGCTGTCGCCCGCCGACATGGATTTTCTGGAACTGAAGCATAGCGCCGCGCGCGAGATCGCCATGGCCTTCGGGGTGCCGCCGATGCTGCTCGGCCTGCCGGGCGATGCGACCTATGCCAATTATCGCGAGGCCAATCGCGCGCTGTGGCGGCTGACGGTGCTGCCCTTGTGCGCGAAGATATTGGGCGCACTGGCGCAGGGGCTGGGCGACGGGTTTGCCGACGCCGCGCTGCGCGTCGATCTCGACCGGGTGCCGGCACTCGCCGACGACCGCATGGCGCTGTGGCGCGAAGTGTCGGCGGCGGACTGGCTGACCGCCGAAGAGAAGAAGGCGCTTTTGGGCGTGGCGTGACATCGGCGCCCTCGCGAATGCGGGGGACGCTGTGGTTGGGCCCAACGACGCCGGGTTAGGCCGATTGCGGCCCCCGCCTTCGCGGGGGCGACGGGAGTATTCGATATGGATGAGGATGAAGCGCTCGCGCGGCTGGTCGCGCTGGCTGGAACGGGGGCTGGGACGAGTGCGGCCGGAAGCGCCGACGCGGCGGCGCTGCGGGCGCTGGTCGAGGAAGCGAGCGAGCTGGGGGCGCGGCGGGCGCTGGCGCGGCTGGGGCTCGCCGATGCGGCGGCGCGCGACGATGTGAGCGACCTGCGCCAACTGCTCGGCGCGTGGCGCGACGCGAAGACGAGCGCGTGGAAGGCGGCGGTCGACTGGGCGGTGCGCGGGATGCTGGCGCTGCTCGTCGTCGGGCTGGCGATGAAGATGGGGCTGCCGGGGCTTTTGCGGTGAGTGGCGGCGCGAGGCCGCTCCCCCGCCCCCCGGTCCCCGCCGACTTGCGCGAGGGAGAGGTGCGGTTCGCGGGCTATGCGTCGGTGTTCGACCGGGTGGACCGCGGCGGCGATATCGTGCGGGCGGGGGCCTTTGCGGCGAGCCTGAAGGACGGGCGCGCGGTGCCGCTGCTGTGGCAGCATCGGCCGGGCGTCCCCATCGGAACGATCGAGGCGCTGGCGGAGGATGCGCGCGGGCTGCGCGTCGTGGGGCGGGTGACGCATCCCACGGCGGCGCGGCTGGTCGAGCGCGGCGCGCTGACCGGATTGAGCTTTGGCTATCGGGTGCGCGCGGCGCGCGGGGTGCGGCCGCGCGAGCTGCTGGCGCTCGACCTCGCCGAAGTGAGCCTGGTCGCCCAGCCGATGCAGCCGCTGGCGCGGGTGATTGCGGTGTCTCCTTCTATCGTCATTCCGGCGAAGGCCGGAATCTCGACGGCTGAGGCGAACGAGAGGGCGAGATCCCGGCCTTCGCCGGGATGACGAGGAAAGTGAGATGCGGTGGATTTGGTGAAGGAGTGACAAGCATGGACGATATGGAAGTGAAAGCCGACGCGCTGGAGGGCGCGTTCGATGCGGTGCTGGCGGCCGAGGCGGTCGATGAATTGAAGGCGTCGGTCGCGGCGCTGAAGGCGCAGGTCGATGCCCAGGCGGTCGCGGCGTCGCGGCTGCCGCTCGACGGGGCGAAGGCGGCGGCCGACCCGGCGCGCGACGCCTTTGTCGAACGCTATCTGCGGCGCGGGATCGATGCGGGCGTCGAGATGAAGAGCCTGTCGGGGGCGAGCGGCGGCGAGGGTGGCTATGCGGTGCCGCGCGAGATCGACGGCAGCATCGCATCGACGCTGAAGGCGCTGTCGCCGATCCGGTCGATCGCCACCGTCGTGCAGACGGGGACGAGCGGATACCGCAAGCTGGTCGCGACCGGATCGACGGCGACGGGCTGGGTCGGCGAGACGGCGGCGCGGCCCGAGACGGCAACGCGCAGCTTTGCCGAAATCGCGCCGCCTTCGGGCGAACTCTACGCCAATCCGGCGGCGAGCCAGGCGATGCTCGATGATGCGATGTTCGATGTCGAGGACTGGCTGGCCGGGGAACTGGGCCGCGAGTTCGCGGTGGCCGAAGGCGCGGCCTTCGTGACCGGCAACGGCACGAACCGCCCCAAGGGATTCCTGTCCTATACCGCGACGAACGAGGCCGACAGCGCCCGAGCGTTCGGGACGCTGCAATATCTGGCATCGGGTGCGGCGGGCGGCTTTGCGGCATCGAACCCGCAGGACAAGCTGGTCGAGCTGGTCCATGCGCTGAAGGCGCCGTACCGGCAGGGGGCGTGCTGGGTGATGAACAGCGATACGCTGGCGCGCATCCGCAAGTTCAAGACGAGCGACGGCGCGTTCGTCTGGCAGCCGGGGATGGTCGAAGGGCAGGCGGCGACGCTGCTCGGCTATCCGGTCATCGAGGCCGAGGATATGCCCGATGTGGCCGCAAACAGCCTGTCGGTCGCCTTCGGCAACTTCCGTGCCGGCTATCTGATCGCCGACCGCGGCGAGACGCGGATCCTGCGCGATCCGTTCAGCAACAAGCCTTTCGTGCATTTCTATGCAACCAAAAGGGTGGGCGGTGCGATCATCGATTCGAACGCCATCAAGCTGTTGAAGTTCGCCGCCAGCTAAAGCGGCTGGTGCGCGAGGGCGCCCGGTCTCGGCTCCCTTCCCTTTCGGGACGGGCCGGGCGCCTACCCGCCGGCATTCGACCCCCGACATTAGTTCGATATTCGAAAGGATGGCCCTGCCATGCCGACCCCCTATTTCGCCGATCTGGTGCGCGAGCTGTGCCACGAGGGCGGGACCGGCCCGCTGACGCCGAGCGGCGCGGTGCTCGGCCATCGCCGTTTCGCGGGCACCGTGCCTGTCGATAGAGATTTCCATTATACGATTGCCGGCGTCGCGCAGCCCGACCAGTGGGAGGTGGGCACCGGCCATCTCGATTCCGCCGGGCGCCTGGTGCGCGCGGTGGTCGCCGCGTCGTCGGACGGCGGCACCCGCGTCGATTTCGCCCCCGGACTGAAGACGATCGCGCTGACCGTTGCCGCCGACTGGTTCGAAGCGCAGGCGATGGTCGCGGCCGAAGCGGCGAGCGTCGGCGACGCGGTGGCGGCGCTCGGCGATGCGCTGGACGGCAAACAGCCGCTATCGACGACGCACGAGGCCGTGCCCGTCGGCGCCGCTGGCGACATGATCACGGTGCGGCGGGGCGCGGACTGGGTGAATATCCCGATCGCGACGCTGGCGTATCGCGATGCCGATGGACGGGTGCTTGCGGGCGCGGCCCTTGCCGGTATCGACGGAAGTGCCGCCGAGCCGTCGGTGTCGTTCGCGAGCGATCCCGACACGGGCCTTTATCGTCCCGCCGCAAATATCGTCGCGCTTGCGACGGGCGGAACCGAGCGCATCCGCGTCACGGCCGGGGGCAATGTCGGCATCGGCATCGATCCCGTCAACAAGCTGGACGTCCAGACGAGCGCCGGGCGGTTCGGGGTTGCCAGCGCCGGGTCGGCATCGGTGCGGATCAGCAGTTCGGGGACGATGCAATATGATACCGGCGCGGCGTCGTCGCACCAGTTTCTGAACAATGGCGTCGACAGCGTCGCGATCAGCAGCGCCGGCAATGTCGGCATCGGCACGACAACGCCTGAGAATTTCGGCGGCTATCGCAATCTGCACATGACCGGTCCGACCGGTTCGCAGATCACCCTGTACGGCGCAGCGGACACGGTGCGGGGGTTTCTCTATACCACCGCGAGCGGCATGACCGTCGGCACCTCGACCGCGCATGGGCTGGCGCTCAGATGCAACAATGTCGAGCGGGTGGTCCTGGAGACCGGCGGCACGCTGCGGCCGGCCGGAAACAACACGCAGTCCTTCGGATCCGCGACCAACCGATGGTCCGAATTATGGGCGTCGAAGATGGTGACGCCCTCGGGCGTCGCGCTCAGTCTTCAGGCCGGTGCGGGCGGGCAGTGGAACGTGTCCGCATCGACCGGATCCTTCTTTCCTTCGACCGACAATGCCCTGCCGCTGGGCGGGGCGGCGAACCGCGCGAGCACGCTGTATGCCGCGACCGGATCGATCAACACGTCCGACGAACGCGAAAAGACGTGGCGCGGCGTGCTGACGGCGCCGGAAATGGCGGCGGCGCGCCGGATCGCCCTCGAACTCGGCTTCTATCAATGGAACGAGGCCATTGTCGAAAAGGGCGCCGCCGGGGCGCGGCTGCATTTCGGCCTGCGCGCGCAGACGGTGTGGGCGATCATGGCCGACGAGGGCCTGATCGATCCGCTGGTCCCGGAGGCCACGCCCGACAGCCGCTATGCCTTTCTTTGTTATGACCGCTGGGATGGCGGCGCGGATGGCGCGGCGCCCGCCGGGGACAGGTTCGGTATTCGCCCCGATCAGCTTTCGCTGTTCCTGATCGCCGCGCAGGAGGCGCGGATCGCCGCGATGGAGACGGCATGATCGGGAGCGCCCTCGCTTCGCGCGCGATTGCCGATGCGGCGCGCCGCGACCTTGCCGCGGCATGGGGCGGACCCGCGCCTGCCGCGCGGCAGACCGAAATGACCATCGCGCGCGACCGGCCCCGGCGCGTCATCGTGCGCAAGCCCTGACCGAAAGGATTTTGCGGTGACAATGATTGTCAAAGACCCCGGAACGCGGGTCGACTTCGCATTCGAATGGGGCGCCGCCTATCCCGAGGGGCAGGCGCTGGTCGCGAGCGAATGGCTGGCAACGCCCGACGAGCCCGGCGGGGTGACCATTGCGGGACAGACATATGAGCTGGAGCAGGCGGCGGTGACGCTGGCGGGCGGGATTGCCGGCCATGTCTATCGGGTGACGAACCGCGTCACGCTGAGCGACGGTCAGATCGACGAGCGATCGATGACGGTGCGGGTGGAGGAGCGATGACGATGCAGAGCGTGACGCCGGGCGAGAGCCCGGTCAGCCTGAACGAGGCGCGCGGCTGGCTGCGGCTGGGCCCGACGATCGACGATGCCGTGGTCGCCGGACTGGTGCGCGCGGCGACCAATATATGCGAAGCCTTTGTCGGCCAGTGGTTGATCGAGCGCGCGGCGGAGGAAGTGCTGCCGATAAACGGTGCGCCGCTGGTGCCACGGGTGCGGCCCGTCGTGGCGGTCGATGCGGTCGCGCTGATCGGGATTGACGGGGGGGAGGCGGTGCTGGCGGCCGACGCATGGGATGCGGTGATCGGCCGCGACGGCACCGCGCGGGTGACGCTTCACCAGACGAGCGGCGCGGTGCGCGCGCGCCTGTCCTACCGCGCCGGCATCGCCGCCGAGGCGAACGGGATTCCCGAGGCGATCCGCCAAGGCATCGTGCGCATGACGCAGCATCTGCACGATGCGCGCGACGGCGCCCCGGCGACGCCCCCGGCGGCGATCGCGGCGCTGTGGCAACCCTGGCGGCGGATGACGCTGGGCGGTGCGGCATGAGCGGCGCGGAGGCAGCGGTGCGCGCGCGGACATTGGCGCTGTTGCAGGCCGACGCGGAACTGGCGGGGCTGGTCCACGGGATATTCGACGGCGTGCCCGCGCGGGCGACCGCGCCATTCGTCGCGCTCGATGCGGTCGAGGGACGCGACTGGGGAACCAAGGACCGCGCGGGACGCGAGGTGCGCCTGACGCTCGCGGTCCACGGCGCGGGCGCGGTCGATGGTGCGGCGCCAGCGCGGATCGAGGCGATCGCCGCGACGCTGCGCGGCGGCGCCGACGGCTGGGCGGTGGTGGGCGCGCGGGTCGAACGGACGCGAACGCGTTTCGGGCGCGACGGCGGCTGGCGGCATGAGATGGTGCTGCGATGCCGCTGCCTGGTTGGGGATGGTTAGGGTGGGGGGATAATCAAATGCGGCCGGGATGGGGTGGGGAGCTGCCACCCGCTATTTTCGTCATCCCGGCGAAGGCCGGGATCTCTCCGGTGCGCTATTCCGTTAGGTAGAGATCCCGGCCTTCGCCGGGATGACGATGAAAGAAAGATCGGCCGACAGCCGCAAACGGCCGAAACCGGTCGTGTCGTTTCCGATGCGATGGTCCGTCCGCTTTCTGCCCCGTCTAGTCGGCGGGCATCGTCTTGGTTTCGGTGTAGTCCTTGAACTTGTCGACGAAGGTCGAGTGGTAATCCTCGATCTGCGAATCGGCGTCCTCGGCCGCTTCGGCGGCGGTGTCGCCGTCGGCGCGATCGAGCGCGATCACCGCGTTGCGGAACGCATCGCGTTCGGTGCCGCACGCTTCCTTGAGCGCGAGTTCATATTCGGCTTCGCCCATCTTTGCCTCGAGCGACTTCTTCATGTGGTCGCGCAGGCATTTGGTGAAGACCGCGCGCGAATTGTCGACGGCGGCAGCGGGCGACGGCGCCATGGCAGCGAGAAGAATGGAAAAAACAAGCATCCTGCGACTCCCCAGTTTGCGGATGATTATGTGCGAGGAGATGTAGACGATGGCTATCGAAAATGGGAGCGCCTTTCTGCTGAAGGTCGGCGATGGCGAAACGCCGCCCGCCTATTGCACCGTTGCGGGTCTGCGGACGACGCAAATGTCGGTGAACGGCGAGGCGGTGAATGTGACGACCAAGGATTCGGGCGGGTGGCGCGAGCTGCTGTCGGGCGCCGGGGTACGATCGGTGTCGGTGAGCGCGGCGGGCATCTTTACCGGCTCCGACGCCGAAATCCGGCTGCGCGGCCATGCGCTGTCGGGGGCGATCGACGATTATGAGCTGAGCTTCGAAAGCGGCGAGCGGTTGCGCGGCCGGTTCCTGGTCACGCGGCTCGACTATGCGGGCGATTATAATGGCGAGCGCAATTACACGCTGAACCTGGAATCGAGCGGCGCGGTGGCGAGCCTGTGAGCGCGGCGGCGAACGCCTTGCGCGGCGAGGGAGAGTTGCGGATCGGCGGAGCGACCCATGTGCTGCGTCCGAGTTTCGGCGCGCTGGTCGCGGCCGAGGCGGAGCTTGGCCCGCTGTTCGCGCTGGTCGAGCGGGCGGCGGACGGGCGGCTGGCGCTGGGCGAGATGGCGACGCTGTTCTGGCACTGTATCGCCGAGCGGCCCGCCGCGCTGACCCGCGAGGCGGTGGGTGAGGCGGTGGTTGCCGCGGGGCTGGCGGGTGCGACGCCGGCGCTGCGCCTGCTGCTCGGGCAGATATTGCAGGGGCGATGAGGTGGCCGACGATCGGCTGGCCCCCGGCGCGCTGGCGCTGGCGGGGGTGATGGCGCGCGTCTGCGGCTGGCGCCCCGGCGAATTCTGGGCCGCGACGCCGGCCGAGGTGGCGGCGGTGCTGACCGGCTGGCGCGGCGACGATGATGGCGGCGGCGGCGGCATCGATGGCGCGGCGCTGGCCGCGATGATGGAGCAATATCCCGATGGGTGACGAAATCGACGAAATGGTCGTCGCGGTGCGCGCCGACACCGGCGCGTTTCGCCGCGATATCGCGGCGCTGCGCGACGATTTGACCGGACCGCTGGTCGATGCCGCCGATGCCGCCGGGCGCGGGATCGAGCGCGCACTGAACCGCGCGGTGCTGACCGGCAAGCTGGGGTTCGAGGATCTGAAGCGGATCGCGCTGTCGGTGATGGCCGACATCGCGCGCGCGGCGATCGCGAACGGGATCGGGGCCGCGACGGGCGGCGGGGGCGGCGGAGGGGGCGGCGGGTTGCTGTCGCTCGGCAGTTCGATTGCGATGGCGCTGTTCGGCGCGCCGGGACGCGCGACAGGCGGGCCGGTGAGCGCCGGGCGCGCCTATCGCGTGGGCGAGCGCGGCCCCGAATGGTTCGTGCCGACCGCGAGCGGGCGGGTCGAGACGGGCGGTGCGGTCCGCAATATCGCAATCACCGTAAATGTTCGCGGTAGCGGGACAGAAGAACCAAAAAGGCTCGTTCAGACAGGGCGGCAGTTGGCGCAGGTGGTGCGGCGCGCGGTTGCGGCGGGAGAGGCGTGATGAGTTGGGCGCTGGTGGCGGCCGAGCCGCATCATCGCAAGGGCTGGGTCAAGCGCTTCGACCCGCGTTTCTGGACCATCGACTTCGCACGCCCGATGATGGCGAGCGCGGTGACGACGGCGCCCGACGCGCTGCGTATCGACGCGGTTTTCCACAACCGTCACGATCTGGCGGGGCTGATCTGGGAGGCGGCGGATCGCTGGGATCATCCGCTGCTGGGATATGAAACGCGGCGCGATTTCCGGCATAGCCGGCTGCGCTTTCGTTGGCGGTCGGGCGGTGTGAAGCCGCTCGACGCGCTGCACGGCCCGACCTTGACGATTGAGGGGCGCGATGCGGCGGGCGCGCCGCGCGCCTGGTATGTGCGGCTGTGGAATTATGCCGACGGGAGCGGCGAGGACGCGTTCGTCACGCTCGACTTCGATGCGCTGGCGGGCGGCTTTTCGCTGCCAGATGAAGCCGATCCGGTGTGGGCGGGCGACATCGACCGGATGTTCGTTTCGTTGGTGCCGCCCGCTTATGACGGCAGCGAGGGCGTGCTGGCGGAGCCGGTCGAAGGCTGGGCCGAGCTCAGCAGCATTGCGTGCGACGGGTCGGGGTCGGTGCTGGCAATCGGCGATACGATCTTGCCCGAACTGCGCCGCGGCATCGCGACCGGCTATGACGATCTCTATCATCTGACCCCGGCGCGGGTGGTGCGGCAGATCGTCCAGCTCGGCTATCGCGGCGAGGTCGTCCATTATGTCGGGATGAGCCATTTCATGCGGCTGGCAGCGGCGGGCGGCGGGTTCGAGGTCGATGTCGCGGGCGGCCCGCTCAACGCGCCGTGCGCAGCATGGCACCGCGCCTTTGCAGCCGGATGTGCCGCCGCCGGGTTGGGGCTCATCTGGTCGCTCTCCTACGAATTATTCGATGCCTATTGCCCCGCCGACTGGAAGCAGCGCGACAGCGAGGGTAACCCTGCGCTGACGGGCTGGGAACCGCCATCGACCCTGTTGTCGCCCGCCCACGCCGAGGCGATGGGGTGGTTGCAACTGGTGGCGCGCGCCCTTGTCGCACTGGCGGTGGAGGCCGGTTTTCCGGTGCGGTTCCAGGTCGGCGAGCCCTGGTGGTGGGTCGCCGGCGCAGGGCGGCTCTGCGTCTATGACGCGGCGACGACGGCGGCATTGGGGAGCGCGAGCGTCGCGATTCCCGATGTCCGCGGCGCGCTCGATGCCGGGCAATGCGCGATGCTCGACGCATTGGGGGCGCTGCTGGCGGCATCGACCGCAGCGCTGGTGGCGGCGGCGCGCGATGCGGCGGGGGCGAGCGATTTCCGGAGCCATCTGCTCATCTATCTACCGAGCGTGCTCGATCCCGCGGCGCCCGAACTGCGCCGCGCCAATGTGCCGCTCGGCTGGGCGGCACCGGCGTTCGATGTGCTGCAGCTCGAGGATTATGACTGGGTGACCACGGGACGCGGCGCCGCAAGTGCGGGCGCGCGCGCCGCGATGGCGCTGCGGCTGGGGTATCCGGTGTCCGCGCAGCAGTATTTCGCGGGCTTCGTTCTCGATGCCGACGACCGCGCCCAGTGGGCGGCGATCGCCGCGGCCGCCGACGCGGCAGAGGCAGCGGGTGTAGCGCGCACCTTTATCTGGGCGTTGCCGCAGGTCGCGCGCGACGGCTTCACTTGTTTTGACGGGGAGGATGCGGTGCAGGCTTTCGATGCGGTGGATTTTCCGCTGGCGATCGGGCGCGAGGCGATGGTGGCGACCGAATTTTCGACGCAGATCGTCAGCTCGCCTTCGGGCCACGAACAGCGCGCGAGCGAATGGGCGGAAGCCCGGATGCGCTATGACGCGGGGCCGGGCATACGCTCCGAAGCCGATGTGCGGACGCTGGCCGAATTCTTTCGGGCGCGGCGCGGGGCGGCGCGTGCCTTTCGCTTTCGCGATCCGTTCGATCATGCTTCGGCGGGCGATGGCGGCGCACCCGAACCGGGCGACCAGCTGTTGGGAGAAGGCGACGGCGAAACGCGGCTGTTCGCGCTCGTCAAACATTATGGCGTGGGCGATGCCGAACAGGAACGGGCGATCCGCCTGCCCGTCGCAGGAAGCGTGCGCGTCGCGGTGGGCGGCGTCGAGACGGCGGCTTTTTCTGTGACGAACGAGGGTGCGGTGCTGCTGGACGAGGCTCCTGCGGCGGGCGCGGTCGTGACGGCGGGCTTTCTGTTCGACGTGCCGGTGCGCTTCGCCGACGACCGGCTGGAGGTCAGCCGCGCGACCTTTCTGGCGGGCGAGATTGCGAGCGTGCCGCTGATCGAGGTGCGGGCGCCATGGTGAGCGAGGCCGAAGCCGCGCCTGCATGGCTGCGCGCCGAAGTGGTGACGCTGGCGTGGTGCTGGCGCCTGTCACGGCGCGACGGGGTGGTGTTGGGGCTGACGTCGCATGACCGCGACCTGTTGATCGATGGCGTTCCCTATTGCGCGGCGCCGGGTATGAAGCCCTCGGCGATCGAAACGAGCGACAGTCTGGATGCGTCGACAATGGACCTTGAAGGCGCGATCAGCAGCGATGCGATCGCGGCGCGCGACCTGGATGCGGGGCGCTGGGACGGCGCGGCGCTGACGCTGTTCGTGACCGACTGGACGGCGCCCGAGGTGGCGCCGGTGACGGTGGCGCTCGGGACGTTAGGCGCGATCGAACGGCGCGGGAGCGCCTTTGCGGCCGAATTGCAGGGCATTATGCAGATGCTCGACCGGCCGGTCTGCCCGGCGACATCGCCATCGTGCCGCGCGGCGCTGGGCGACCCCGCGTGCCGGATCAATCTGGCGCCGCTGACCCATGCGCGCCGCATCGTGGCGATCGACGGGCGCGAGGTAACGATCGATGCCGCGCCGCCGCCCGGCACGATGGCGTTCGGCGAGCTGTGCTGGCTGGAAGGGGCAGCGTGCGGGCTGCGCACTCCGGTGATTGCGGCGGCGGGCGCGGTGCTGACGCTCGCCGAGATGCCGCCGCTGCTTCCGCCCCTGCCCGCGCGGGTGCGATTGATCGAGGGGTGCGACAAGCAGTTGGCGACCTGTCGCAGCCGCTTTTCCAATGCGGTCAATTTCCGCGGCGAGGCGCATCTGCCGGGCAATGATCTGCTGACGCGCTATCCCGGTGGATGAGCTTGGCGCGCGCGCCTTTGCCGCGGCGCGCGCGATGGTCGGGGCGCGTTTCGTCCCGCAGGGGCGCGATCCGCGCACGGGCGTCGATTGCGTCGGGCTGGTCTGGGCGGCTTATGCCGCGGCCGGACGGATGCTTGTCGCGCCCGCCGCCTATCCGCTGCGCGGATGGAGCGGCGCGCGGGTCGCGGCGGGGCTGACGGCGGCGGGCTTTGGCGAAACGGTCGACGCGGCGCGGGTCGGCGATGTCGCGCTGATCGCGCTGCCCGCGCGGCAGTTTCACCTGGCGCTGATCGGGCCGGCGGGGATTGTTCATGCCCATGCCGGGCTGCGCCGCGTGGTCGAAGCGCCGTTCGATCCGGCGGTGCTGCGTGCGCGCCGCTGGCGGCTTTCTGTTCGGGAGGAATGATATGGCGACTCTGGTGCTGACGGTCGTCGGCGGCATCGTCGGCGGGCCGGTCGGCGCGGCGATCGGTGCCGCCGTCGGCCAGCAGGTCGACGCGGCGATCTTCAAGCCCAAGGGGCGCGAGGGGCCGCGGCTGGCCGACCTGAAGGTGCAGGCATCGACCTATGGCCAGCAGATTCCCAAGCTGTTCGGCACGATGCGCGTCGCGGGCAGCGTCATCTGGGCGACCGACCTGATCGAGCGGCGGACGAAGAGCGGCGGCGGCAAGGGGCGGCCTTCGGTGACCGAATATAGCTACGCGGTATCGCTGGCGGTCGCGCTGTCCTCGCGGCCGATCCGGGCGGTGCGGCGCATCTGGGCCGATGGCAATCTGCTGCGCGGGGCGAGCGGCAGCTTTCGCGAACGCTGTGTCTTTAGGAGCCATGACGGGGGCGAGGATCAGGCCGTCGATCCCCTGATTGCCGCGGCGCTGGGCCCGGCTGCTGCTTCGGCGTTTCGCGGATTGGCCTATGCCGTGTTCGAGGAGCTGGAACTGGCGGCCTTCGGCAACAGGATCCCGTCGTTGACTTTCGAGGTCGAAGCCGATGCGGGGACCGTCGATGCCGGAAGCGTGGCCAATGCGTTGCTGGGCGATCCGGCGCGCGCCGCGGGGCTTTGGCCCTTTGGCGGCTATGCCGCGTCGGGCGATCGTGCGCGCGACGCGCTGGCGCCGCTGTTCGACGCCGATGCCGTCCGGCTGCGCAGCGCGCCGGCGGACTGGCGGCTTCTGCCGGCGGAGGCCGAGCAGCCCATCCTTGCACCGGGTGCCTATTCCGAAAGCCGACGCGATTGGAGCGCGTCCGACATCGCCGAGCATCGGCGCATGCCGCTGGGGGCGCTTCCCGCTGCGATCCGGCTGCGCCATTACGAGCCCGAGCGCGACTATCAACTCGGTCAGCAGATGGCGGTCGTCGCCGGCGGCGGTGCGCGCGAGGACCGGATGGATTTGCCCGCCGTGCTTGCCGCCGGTTCGGCCCGCGCGCTGGCGCAGCGGCTCGCGGCCTCGGCGACCGATGGCCGCGAAACGATCGTCTGGGAAGCGGATCTGGCGGCGCTGGCCCTGCCCGTCGGCGGGTTGATTATGCTCCCGGACGGGGGTGTCTGGCGCATCGCATCGCGCAGCGTGAATGCGGCGTCGGTCCGCGTCGAACTGCGGCGCTATCGGCGGGCGAGCGTGGCCGAGCTTGCCGCGGACCCGGGCGCACCCGTCGTTGCCCCCGACTGGCCCGATAGCGAAGGCGTGGTTCGGCTGTTCGATTTGCCCAGCATGCGCGCGGCCGCCACGGCGCCGCGGGTGCTGGTTGCGGCGGCCGGCGGGAATGACGGATGGCGCGGCGCCGATCTATGGTTTCGCGGCGGCACCGATATAGAGCCGATCGCGATCGGGACGGCGCGGCCGGCACTGGCATTGGGGGCGCTGGCCGCGCCGCTGGAGCCGGGGCCCGTAGGCCTGTTCGACCGGGCGAATAGTTTGGTCGTCGAGCTGGCCAATTCCATGATGGCGCTCGAATCGATTGGCGACGCGGCGCTCTTGGCCGGCGGCAACAGAGCGATGGTCGGCGGTGAATTGTTGCAGTTCGGTGCCGCCGAATCGTTGGGGGGAGGATTGTGGCG